>FWPU01000909.1_pt1 | contig 93116 bp, 76 predicted proteins | sample 2228361 | NCBI WGS metagenome assembly FWPU01 (sample SAMEA103939777, study PRJEB20133) | metagenome
TGATTGCTTATTGCCGTCGCCCCATCAAGCCATCGTTGGGCTTGGACAATTCTCTGCCCTTGTCCTCCTAACCCGAACTCACGTTCCTTATCTAATCTCGGAAGAATGTTAACCTGTAAGCCAAGGTCAGTAATGGTTCGTAAACGATCAGATTAATCAGTGACGAAATCGATCAAAAAGGGTTAATACTTGCGTCCCAATTGTAAGCGCAAAGGGGTAAAATGATTATGAGGAGAAAGCAGAAGTGATGTACCCTTACAGTCCCGGTCCAGCCTGGATGACCTGGCGAGCTTTGCAGCTTGAGGATTACCAGGCGCTGGAAGCGCTTGATCTTGCCTGCAAGCAGGTGGATGGCACTGAGCCGGTCAGTAATCTGCCAGCGGATGCCTTGCAAGCTGTGCGTGTTCATGCCGATAACACCTTTTGCGCCGAAAACGATGGTCAGATCATGGCTGCCGGTTGGGTGATAGCGCTGTCTTCCGGCGCAGATGAGCAGCGTTTACAACTGGGTGGCTGCGTGCATCCCCAATATCGCCGCCGAGGGCTGGGCAGTCTGCTGCTGGAATGGCTGGAAGGATGTGCGGCTCGGTTAGGCGGGATTTCGCGGGTACGGCGACTGATTATTCGCAATGAAGCGCTCACCGCGGATGCGCATTCGATCTACTCCCGCGCTGGTTTCGGACAGGTCTTTGCCGAACACATGATGGTTCGTTCGCTGGAGGGGGAATTACCCTCTGTTAGCTTGCCGAACAATGTTTGTTTACTTCCCTGGTCAACCGAAACAGCCGGGCTTTACTATCAGGCGTACCGCGACTCGTTCGTTGACCGCCCAGGTAGAATCGAAGCGGCGGAGGAATGGATTGGGGAGTACGAAGCCGATGCCGATTTCCGTCGCGATTTATCGCGGGTGGCGCTATTGGGTGAAAAACCTGTGGCGTTCGTTACAACAGGCGATCTGGGCGGCTTCGCCTGGTTGAGCCATACCGGTGTGGTGCCGGACATGCGCGGGCGAGGAATTGCCTATGCCATGTTGGTCGAGGTGTTGCGCGGCTTTCAAGCCGAGGGATACCGCGAAGCCGGCTTGCACGTCAACGTTAATAACCCGGCTGCCATCCGCCGTTTTTACGAATTAGGTTTTCGCCGCCGCCTGACTCGCGCCCGCTACGAGAAAACTGTGCTATAAAAAAGACCCCCGCACGAAGCGGGGGTTTCTTTTAAGGTTTTGGTTTAGTGGCTGGCTTCAAATTCCTGCATGCACTCCACCAATGCCTGCACACTTTCCAAGGGGAGGGCATTGTAAAGAGAAGCGCGGAAGCCGCCCACCGAACGATGTCCCTTGATTCCCACCATTCCTTTGCTTTTGGCAAATTCGGCAAACTCGGCTTCGAGGTGTTCGTAACCGGGCGCCATGACGAAGCAGACATTCATCCGTGAGCGGTCTTCTTTGGCAACCGTGCCGACAAACAACTTGTTGCGGTCAATTTCGTTGTACAGCAGTTCGGCTTTGGCCTTGTTGCGCCGTTCCATCTCCGCAACGCCACCCTGTTCTTTCATCCAGCGCAGGGTGAGCAATGCCGAGTAGAGGATGACCACCGGCGGGGTGTTATACAGCGAGTTGTTCTTGATGTGGGTGCGGTAATCCACCATGGTGGGCAGTGGACGGCTGACTTTGCCGAGAATGTCCTCGCGGACGATCACAAAGGTCAGGCCGGCGGGGGCAAGGTTCTTCTGAGCGCCGCCATAGATCAGGCCGTATTTGGAAATGTCCACAGGCCGGGAGAAAATATCCGATGACATATCCGCCACCAGAGGGACGGGGGAGTCCAGATCGGTGAGGATTTCGGTGCCGTAGATGGTGTTGTTGGTGGTGATGTGGAAATAATCCGCATCGGCGGGGATGGTGAAATTCTTTGGAATGTAGGTGAAATTCTTATCTTCGGATGAGGCGACCACTTCGACCGGCCCAAAGAGTTTGGCTTCTTTGGCGGCTTTTTGCGCCCACTGACCGGTGATCAAATAAGCGGCTTTTTTCTCCAATAGATTATAGGGAACATGGAAAAATTGAGTGCTGGCGCCGCCGCCGACAAAAACAACCGCGTAACCTTCGGGAATATGGAGCAGTTCCTTGAACAGGGCAACGGTTTCGTTGATAACGGCTTCAAATTCTTTGCTGCGGTGAGAAACTTCCAGAATGGAGAGACCGGTACCAGCAAAATCGTGAATGGCTTTGGCGGTTTCTTCGAGGGTGTATGGGGGGAGAATTGAGGGTCCGGGATTGAAATTATGCTTTTTCATTCGATCCGTCCTTTTGGGTGATTGAGAAAAATTTGCCGTGAAACTGGCAGGGTGGTTTTGACCAATCTTGATTATAGGATGAATTTGGTACAAAGGGATAGTGAAAGAAATCCCGACTTGCGCCATCTTTAATCAGATGTCAGACATTAGCTGTGGAATATGTGCAGGATGGGATTGAAAATGTCGGACAAGAGGGTTAAAAGGTTTCATACGAAATGGTGAATTTTCCACTAATCCGATGAAATTAATTGACTTTGAATGATCGAGTTGGTATCATTAAAATAACCCGCCGGGATGCAAATGGTTACGGTTTGAAGGATCTGAGACCAGCCAATTGCGCGCAAACGAAATTCAACCCTAATTGCTTAGGAGGCAACAGTGCAATCATCTCCCTCTGCCGGTCGGCGCTTTTGGGAGGCCATGAAGAAAGAAAGACCTTTACAGGTGGTGGGAGTGATTAATGCCTATGCTGCTTTACTGGCAGAAAAGGCTGGTTTTCAGGCAATTTACCTTTCAGGAGGGGGCGTTGCGGCAGCGTCATTGGGGGTTCCGGATCTGGGGATCACAACTTTAGAGGATGTGTTGATGGATGCGCGTCGGATCACGGACGCCTGTTCGCTGCCCTTGCTGGTGGATGTGGATACCGGATTTGGAAGCGCCTTCAACATTGCCCGCACGGTGCGCTCCCTGATCAAAGCCGGGGCAGCGGCGATGCACATCGAGGATCAGGTGCAGGCCAAACGCTGCGGACATCGTCCCGGTAAAGCGCTCGTCCCGCCGGAGGAAATGGAAGACCGTATCAAGGCGGCGGTGGATGCGCGCAGCGACCCGTCGTTTGTGATCATGGCTCGCACGGATGCGCTGGCCGTCGAGGGGCTGGAAGCGGCCGTAGAACGCAGCCGGCGCTATGTCGAGGCCGGCGCTGACATGATTTTTGCCGAGGCAGTGACCGATTTAGAGATGTACCGTGAATTCAAGCGGGTTGCCGGCGTGCCGATTCTGGCGAACATGACCGAATTTGGTAAGACACCTCTCTTTACCACTCAACAACTGGCCGAGGTGGGGGTGGATCTGGTCTTGTATCCGCTGTCTGCTTTTCGCGCGATGAGCGCAGCAGCGGTGAAGGTGTATCAAACCATTCGGCGCGAAGGAAGCCAGCAAGCGGTGGTGGAAATGATGCAGACTCGCGCCGAACTGTACGAGGTGTTGAATTATTACGCTTACGAACAAAAACTCGATCAACTTTTTGCCAAGGAGAGGAGAGACGATGAGTGATCAGGTGTTGGAAAAGAAGGAAGCCAAGAAGAAATCCGTAGCCCTTTCGGGAGTGCCTGCCGGCAATACGGCAATTTGTACGGTAGGGACATTGGGGCATGACCTGCGCTACCGCGGTTACGACATCAATGATCTGGCAGAGTACTCAACCTTTGAGGAGGTAGCCTATCTGCTGATCTATGAAAAATTGCCGGTTGCCAATGAATTTGACCGCTACAAACGGCGGTTGAAAACCCTGCGCGGCTTGCCGGCGCCGGTCAAGGCTGTGCTGGAGCAGATTCCGGCGGCGGCCCACCCCATGGATGTGCTGCGTACCGGCTGCTCGATTTTGGGCGCCACCTTGCCTGAACGAGAGGATCACCCAGTGGAAGGCGCCCGTCACATCGCTGACCGGCTCATCGCCATCTTCCCCTCAATGCTGACCTACTGGTTCCACTACTCCCACCACGGGCGGCGGATTGAAGTTGAAACCGATGATGACAGCATTGCCGGGCACTTCCTGCACCTGCTGCACGGACGCAAACCGAGCGAGCTACATGAGCGCGCCCTGGACATCACCTTGATTCTGTATGCTGAGCATGAATTCAATGCCTCGACCTTCACCAGCCGGGTGATTGCCGGTACCGGCTCGGATATCTACTCGGCAATTACCGGCGCGATTGGGGCTTTAAAAGGCTTCAAGCACGGCGGCGCTAACGAAGGAGCGATGGAAGTCATCGAACGCTACAAATCGCCTGAGGAAGCCGCCGAAGATGTGCGTCGCATTTTGGAAAACAAGGGCATCATCCTCGGATTTGGTCATCCGGTGTACACCATTTCCGACCCGCGCGCCAAGATTCTCAAGGGGCTTTCCTGTTCTCTGTGCAAGGATTTTGGCGATGAAACCATGTGTGATATTGCCGAAAAAATCGAAGATGTGATGTGGGAGCAGAAGCGCATGTTCCCCAATCTGGATTGGTACAGCGCGGTGGTCTATCACATGCTGGGTATTCCAACCTTCATGTTCACCCCGCTGTTTGTGATGGCGAGAACAGCCGGCTGGGCAGCTCACATCATCGAGCAGCGCCAGGATGGCAAAATCATCCGTCCTTCAGCCAATTACATCGGCCCAGAACCGCGTGAGTATGTGCCGATTGAAAAACGCATCTGAGCGGGGATAACCCATGAGCCAATCGCCAACCAACATTCGTCCTCAGCCGGATGAGGTGCTGGTAAAAATTGCTGACTATGCTCTCAACACGCCGATTACCAGCACAGAGGCTTACGAAACGGCACGCCTTTGCCTGATGGACACGCTGGGCTGCGGGTTTGAGGCGCTTTCTTATCCTGCCTGTACCAAATTGTTAGGCCCGATTGTGCCGGGTATTATTGTCCCGAATGGGGCACGCGTGCCCGGCACCTCGTATGTGTTGGACCCGGTCAGCGCGGCTTTCAACATCGGCGCCATGATTCGCTGGCTGGATTACAACGACACCTGGCTGGCAGCCGAGTGGGGGCATCCTTCGGACAATTTGGGCGGCATTCTTGCCACTGCAGATTGGCTCTCGCGCACGGCAGTGGCAAACGGGAAAAAGCCATTGACCATGCGGGATGTGTTGACGGCGATGATCAAAGCCCACGAAATTCAAGGGGTGATGGCGCTGGAAAACAGCTTCAACCGCGTTGGGCTGGATCATGTTATTTTGGTCAAGGTAGCCAGTACAGCGGTGGTCACAGCCATGCTGGGAGGGACGCAGGAAGAGGTGATCAACGCCCTCTCCAATGCGTTCATTGACGGTCACCCGCTGCGGACTTACCGCCATGCGCCTAACACCGGATCGCGTAAGTCGTGGGCGGCCGGGGACGCGACCAGCCGGGCGGTGCGTCTGGCGCTGATGGCGGTCAAAGGCGAGATGGGCTACCCCTCAGCGTTGACAGCGAAAACCTGGGGGTTTTACGATGTGCTGTTCCGCGGGCAATCCTTCAAACTGCCGCAGCCGTTTGGGTCGTATGTAATGGAAAATGTGCTGTTCAAAATCTCCTTTCCGGCTGAATTTCACGCTCAAACGGCCGTTGAGGCGGCTTTCCAACTGCATCCCCTCGTGCGCCATCGGCTGGACGAGATTGAAAAGGTGGTGATCATCACCCACGAATCGGCAATTCGCATCATTGACAAGCGGGGGCCGCTGTACAACCCGGCTGACCGCGACCACTGCCTCCAATACATGACGGCGGTCGGGCTGATTTTTGGCGAGTTGACGGCGCGCCACTATGAAGATGAAGTGGCGGCTGACCCGCGCATTGACGCTTTGCGGGAAAAAATGGAGGTGGTGGAAAATCCGCAGTTCAGCAAGGATTACCTTGACCCGGCTAAACGCTCGATTGCCAACGCCGTGCAGGTCTTCTTCCGCGATGGCACATCCACCGAGCCGGTCGTCGTCGAATATCCGGTTGGTCACCGGCGGCGAAGGGCGGAGGGTGTGCCGCTGCTGATCGAGAAGTTCAAGACCAATCTGGCGCGGCGATTTTCGCCGAAGCAGGCCGGCCAAATCCTATCGGTTTGTGAGGATGCCGAACGGCTGCAGGCTTTGCCGGTTCATGAATTTGTGGACTTGATGGTTATTTAAGTTTGGCTTGACCAATCCCTCGTTGTTGAGTAAAATCATTTTTGTAAAGTCCGGCGACGTGGCCAAGTGGTAAGGCAAGGGTCTGCAAAACCCTGATCACGGGTTCAAATCCCGTCGTCGCCTCTGATTTTTTCAAGACGGGTTCAAACCCCCGTGAGGGGGCGCTGTCCCGTCGTCGCCTCTGGTTTTTTCAAGATGGGTTCAAACCCCCGTGAGGGGGCGCTGTTCTCTTATCGCTAGTCTTTCTATCGAATTAATAAAAAAGTTAATGATGACCAGCAGGTTGTGGTATGCACCCTGATACCAAGCCGGATACAGGACATTCTGGCGTGCCTCAATCTGAAACTGTTAGGCATGACCACCGAACTGACCCCGCTGGCGAACAACCCCGAAAGCGCCCTGTGGCTGGAACAGCGGTAGTGGGCCTTGACAAATATCACTCTGTTTCTCCATAAGATGCGATCCGTCATGGTCATCAACTGGTTCTCCATGTGCTTGCGCAATTTCCTAATCGAGAGAACTTATTGAAATTTATCCAAATAATGAGTGATATTCCGGAATAACATCCTGGTGGGTAGCGGCTCGGCTGGAAATTAGGCCGAGAGTGCCAGTTGGCTAGTCTTGCATCAGGTTTTGGAGCGTTTGGCGCAAAACAGCGATGGCGCGGCGGTATTCGCTCAGCGAGAGATGCTCATGGGGGGTGTGATCGAGGTTGGAGTCGCCTGGCCCGTAGGCGACCGCCGGGCAGCCCCACGCCGGAGCGGCCAAATTCAAATCGGCAGTGCCGGTTTTGAGGGCAAAAGCGGGCTTACCGCCCGCCTTCCGAATCGCTGAAAGGAAGGCGCGCACCAGTGGGGTGTTCTTTTCGGCGAGATAGGCTGGCACGGCGTCCAGCCAGTCCAGTTGGCCGTTTTGTTCCAGCGCGCTGATCTGCTCGCAGGCTTGCTGGGGTGTGAGCCAGGTTGGCAAGCGCAGGTTGATGCGCAGTTCGGCCCAACCGCTGAAGCCATCCTCGCCGGAGCGCATGTGGCGCAGAACGGGCGTGACCTGATCGAAAGCGCGGGAGTACGGCGCGTTCCACTCGGCAGCGGCAGCCGTCAGCCGATTCCAAAAAGCCACCGCGCTTTGCGGAGCGTTTTCCGTCTGGGCGGCCGGGTGCGCCAGCGGATGCTCAACGCGGTACGCCAGCAGCAGACTGCCCTTGTAGCCCAACGTGACCCGATCCCAACCACTTGGCTCGCCGATGATGGCGAAAGACGGCCGGTAGCGGTTGAGCACGGCTTTGGCGCCGCGCGAATCGCCCTCCTCGCCAACCGCACCGATCACCGCTACCTGCCAGCCGGGCGGCAGCGCCACCTGAGCCGCCGCTGCCGCGAAGCAAGCCAGCGGCCCTTTGGCGTCCACCGCACCGCGTCCGTACAACAAGTCGCCTTCCTGCCGCACCGGAATTTCGCCGGGCACGGTGTCAATGTGGCCCAAAAGGACAATGGAACGCTCACCCGACCCGCGCCAGCCAATCGCGTTGCCGACTTCGTCCACTTCCGTTTCAAACCCCAACCCGCGCAGGGCATCGGTCAGGTAAGCGACGGCGGGCTGCTCGCTGCCGGTCGGACTATAAGCGCGCAGCAAACCCTCCAGCAGGGCTACTTCGTCCATTCGGCAGTTTCCTTGGCTAGGACGGACTCGACCGCTTGCGCCACCCGTTGCAGGTCGCTCCGCTCAATGACCAGCGGCGGCAGAAAGCGCATCACGGTCAGGCCGGCTGGCAGAGCCAACACGCCTTCACTCATCAGGGCTTGCAGGTAGGGGGTTACTTTCTGTTTGAGCTCAATCCCGACCATCAGTCCCAGCCCGCGCACCTCGCGAATCAGGGGCAAACGGATGGCGCGTAACTGCTCGATGAACCACGCGCCCAGCTCGGCGGCACGTTCGGGCAGGCGGTTTTCCAACAAAAAGTTGAGGCTGGCTAGCGCCGCTGCGCATGCCAGCGGACTGCCGCCAAAGGTCGAGCCGTGCGTTTGGGGCGGCAGGCTGCCGACTCGCTCGCCGATCAGGACGGCGCCCATCGGCAGGCCGCCAGCGATGGATTTGGCCAGACAGACCAGATCAGGCTGGATGGGGTAATGCTGGAAGGCGAACAGCTTGCCGGTGCGCCCAAAACCGGTTTGCACTTCATCCACAATCAGCAATGCGCCATGTTGACGGCAGACCTGCTCGGCGGTTTCCAAAAATTCGCGGCTGGCGGGGTGAACGCCGCCCTCACCCTGCACCACTTCCAGCAGTACAGCGGCGGTTTGCTCACTGACGGCGGCTTGCAGAGCCTGTGTGTCGTTATAGGTCAGGTGGGTGAAGCCAGGCACCAGCGGTTCAAACGGCTGGCGGTACTTCTTCTCCCAAGTAGCCGAGAGCGCGCCAAACGTACGCCCATGAAAGGCGCGCTTGAAGGCGATGATCTCGCTGCGACCGGTGGTTAAGCGGGCAAACTTGATGGCGGCTTCATTGGCTTCGGCGCCGGAATTGCACAGGAAGATGCGCACAAAGCCGCTGACCTGGCACAGGCGTTCTTCCAGCGCGGCGCGACGGTCGTTGTAAAACATCTCCGGGCAGGAGATCAGCCGTTGCGCCTGTTCGGCAATTGCCTGTGCCACTGCCGGGTTGGCGTGACCGATGTTGGCGGCGCCCTGCCCGCCAACGCAGTCAATGTACTCGCGTCCCTCACTGTCCCACAGGCGGGCGGCTTGCCCGCGCACAATCGCAATCGGGCGTTTGGTGTACAAACCGGATGTGTAACGGTCTTCGGTAGCAAAGATGTCCATTATTCGATCACCGTCCCTTTCCCTTGCAGAGCGTCCATCAGCGGGTGAGGAGTGCGCCCATCAGCGAAAATGACGCGGCTGACCCCGCCCCGCAAGGCTTCGATGGCGCCCAGCACTTTCTTTTTCATGCGGCCTTCGGCGAAATCAAGCGCTCGCTGAACCTCCGCGCGCGAGAGATGATGAATGAGCGTGCTTTCATCGGGGAAGTTGCGCATCAGGCCAGCAACGTTGGTTAAGAGGATCAAGCTGCCAGCGCCGAGCGCGGCCGCCACCATTGCAGCGGCACGGTCAGCGTCTACGTTGAGCGCCTCGCCGTTCGGCGAGATTGCCAGCGGCGCAACGACCGGCGTAAAGCCCATGCCGAGCAGCAGGGAGAGAATAGCGGGGTTGACTTGTTCGATTTTGCCGGTGTAATCGTCGCGTAGCACTCGTTTGCGCCCATTTTCCACCACGCGGATGGCTTCTTTCCGGTGGGCGACCATCCAGCGCCCGTCCAAACCGCTCAGCCCAAAGGCGTTAACGTCTTTCTGCTGTAACTGTTCGACCAGCAGGGTGTTGATTTTGCCGGCGGTAACCATGGCAAAGATCTCAAGGGTTTTGCGGTCGGTGTAGCGGCTGGTAAAACCGCTTTCGCTGGTCACAAAGCGGGGCGGATGCCCAAGTTGGGCGGAAATCTCGTTCACCTCGGCCGATCCGCCATGCACCAGCACGACCTTTTCGCCCTGCCGCACCAGATCGGCGACATCCGTGCAGATTGTCTCGAAGTTGACGCCAGCGGCGCCGCCAATTTTGACCACCAACATGTTCATCCCTCCGCTAGATGGGGTGCAGCCCGCCAAACGACAGGCCGGCCGTTTCCTCAAAACCACAGGCGATGTTCATTGCCTGAACCGCCGAGCCAGCGGCGCCCTTCATCAGGTTGTCAATGGCGGCCATGCCGATCACACGGCGGCTGGATTCATCAAAGTCGAAACCGACATCGGCATAATTGCTGCCGGCTAAAATTTTTGGCTCCGGCACGCGGTAAATGCCGCGCCGGTCGCGCACCAGGCGGATGAACGGCTCGCTTTCGGCCCACTGGCGGTAAATTTTCCACAGGTCCTTTTCGGTAACGCCCGGCTGCAAAAAGCCATGAGCGGTGGCCAGCGCTCCGCGCACTAAATCCACCGCCGTCATGGTCAGGTGAACGTCCTGCAGTCCCAGTTCCTGAATCACCTCAGCCGTGTGGCGGTGTCCGTAGGCCGAAAAAGTGCGAATCACGCCGCTGCGTTCGGGGTGGTGGCTGCCGGGGTTGGGGGATGCCCCGCCCTCGGACGAGCCGGTTTTGATCTCAACGATGACCGGACGGGTTTGATCGAGCAGGTCGGCCTTGACCAGCGGATAAAGCGCCAAAATCGAAGCCGTAGCGTTGCAACCCACCCCGCTGATGTAGGCTGCGTGGCGCATTTCAGCGCGGCGCAGCTCGGGCAAACCGTAGACGAACTTGCCCAGCCATGCGGGGGCGCGGTGCTCTTCCCCGTAGTAGCGGCGGTAGAGGTCGGCATTGCGCAGGCGGAAGTCGGCCGAGCAGTCTATGATGCGCGCGGCCAGGCCAGCCAACCGTTCGATCTGCCGCTGGCTTTCGCCGTGCGGCATTGCTAAGAAGAGGACATCACAGGGTTCGACTTGCTGGGGATCGCTGAATTTCAGGGTCGTGCGTTTGCGCAGGTTCGGATGTTGTTGATAGACATACTCGCCCAGATGGCTGCTGGAGGTTACCTGCTGGACGATTACGTAGGGATGGTCGAGCAGCAGGCGCAGCAACTCCCCGCCAACATAACCGGCGCCGCCAATGATCGAGACTCTCAGCTGGCTCATCAGGCTGCCGCCCTCCAGAGAGGAATGCCCAGCGGAGAGGGGCGCAGCGCGCTCACCGGCATTTGCGGAGCGTTCAGCGCCGGAAAATGGGGGTGAATTTGACCCTGCGCTACTGCCAGCGCAAATTCCACGATCAGACCGGCCACATCCACGCCGGTGGTGGGGGCGAGGGTGTGAAATTCGCTGGTGTGGTTGATTTCGTTGACCAGATAACCGCGCTGGGGGTCTTCCAGCACATCCACCGCCAGCACCCCGCCGCCGACTGCCTGCGCTGCAGCTACGCACAGGGCATTCAGTTCAGGCGTTACCGGGCAGATTTCGCCCTTGCCTTCGCGAGCGGTGTTGGTGATCCAGTGCGAGGAAGTGCGGTAGATGGCGCATACCGTCTGATCGCCAACCACAAAAGCGCGGATGTCACGGCCGGGCTTCTGAATGTATTCCTGCAGGTAGTAAATCGAGTGCTGGTACGAGCCAAGCGTTTCTTTATGCTCCAAAATGGCTTCGGCGGCGTCGCGGTCGTTGATCTTGGCAAGCAGCCGACCCCATGAGCCGACCACCGGTTTCAACACCACCGGATAGCCCAGTTCTTCAATTGCCTGCAATGCCGATTCGGGGGTGAAGGCCACCTTGATGCGCGGCTGGGGAATGCCGGCTCGCGCCAGAGCGGCCGAAGTTGCCAGCTTGTCGCCACAGGTGGCCGCCACCTGCGCCATATTGACGGTGGGGATGCCCCAAGCGTTGAGCATTTGGGTGGCGTACAACCCGCGCGCAAAGGAGATGCTGCGTTCCAACACCACCGAAAATCGCAGCCAATCCTCCGGATGGGCAAAGTCGAAAACCGCCTCGCGGTCGTCAATCCGCTCGTGGGGAATTCCGCGTTTTTCCAGCGCTTCCAGAATCCACTTTTCCTCGACTCGCACTCGTGAAAGCAGGACACCAATCTTCATCGCTGTTCTCCTCTGGCAGGGCTTACTCGCCCCAGTCTTCTTCTTCCATCGGCGCCAGCTCCAACTGGAGCGGTTCGAGGCTGGTCACTTCCAGATCAACGCCGCAGTCGGGGCAGACCACAATCTCGCCGATCAGCACGTTGTCCAGTTCGATGGCGGCTTCGCATTCAGGACAGGATGTTAGGGACATGAGAACCTCCGTAAGAAAAAGAATGGCCCTCCGCGGGGCGGAGGGCTTTGTTTGACGAACCTGATCTGGCTGGTAAAAACTCAACCATGCTGGCATGCGCAAAGCCGTCCTGCCCCGCAAGAGGGGAGGAATGGACGACGATCCTTACGCACGCGCAATTCGGAATTCATGATGTTTCAAATTATAGCGGTTTGGTCGTAATTGTCAATAGGCGAGCGGCTAACCCAATGTTAAGGTTTTATTAGCGGCGCACCAGCGGTAAGTAGATCTTCTCGGTGTATATGACCGTCTGGAAGGGGCTATCCGCGACATACTTGGGCGCTTGATTCGCGCCGCCATTTTTACATTCTCCATGATTATTTTGCCCGGAGGAATCGCCAACCTGCCCTGAGCATGCGCCCGGCGCGCCGTCAAAGTGATAGAGGGCGACCGTGTTGTTATCTGTGGTGAACGGACTAGAGGGCGGGGCGAAGTTTGCCGTGTAGCGCAGAATGTTCGAAATGCGCAGTTCATCTAGCCAGCCGCTGAAGGAAGGATATATGTTGGAATCGTAGTCATGCTTTTCGGCGCCAATGACGAGGTAGGGATCGCTGTCCGGTTTCGAGGTTGTGCGGTCATCACGATAGGAAAGGTCGCCGGTCGGGCCGTTTGATTCTTTTTGAAGCGCGCCATTCACAAAAATGCGCATTTGCCCATTGCTGCTTTGTCTCGTAACGGCGACATGATGCCACTGGCCGTCGCGCAGGTCGGTCGTGCCGCAAATAGTAAGACGATTGTTGCCTACCGCTACGCCAAACGCAATACGTCCGTATGCCAGCGAAATGCCATAATCGCCGTGATCGCCGACGCCATCCACGTCACGGTCGAGGATGATATTGCCGTAAATCCAATGATCATCTTGACCTTCTTGACATTGTGAGCTTTGATTCGTGTTAGGCGACGCTTTCAGCCAGAACTCGATTGTAAAATCGCCGCCTACATCAACCGAGCGATGCGGGTTGTTAAGCGGGATCTTAACGCGGTCAATATCGCCGCTTCCCGTACCGTAAAAGCGCAGCGAGGTTTGGCTGCTTTGCGCCAGCGCGACCCTCTCAGCCGTTTGATTGAGGGTCGGGCGCGCAAAAAGGAGCAGCCCAAAGCTAATCACCCCAACCAGCAAGAAAAGCGCCTGTCTCATCCTTTACCATTCTCCTTCAACTCTCATGCCCGTTCAAAAATTCAGACATATTTTGTCTATTATAGATTATCTTATTGGCGGTAAATTTCAACCACTGAAAACCGACTTATCGAATTTGTAGGGCCGGGCGAAAGCGGCGCGTTTTTTCGTCCCCCAACCATTTGGCGCGTCTGCTTATCCTGTTTAATGTCATCATTCGCGTAAGGAACTGCCGCTAGGCCTGCCCGCCGAGAAGGATGAGCGGCTTCTTTGCGTGAGAGGACTTTACAGAATTTCAAGGGCTTGCTTCAAATCGGCAATCAAATCGTCGGCGTCCTCTAAACCCAGCGAAAGGCGCACCAGATTGTCGCGGATGCCAAGCGCGCGCCGCTTTTCCGGTGAGACATCGTAGTAGGACATCAGCGCCGGCTGAATCACCAGACTTTCGGCTCCGCCCAGCGAAGGAGAAATGAACGGGATTTGCAGATGATCAATGAAGCGGGCAGTCTCGTGCAAATCACCGCGCACGGTGAAGGAAACAACCCCACCAAACCCTTTCATTTGGGCGCTGGCAATCGCATGATCGGGGTGTGAGGGTAAACCGGGGTACCAAACCCGCTCGACAGCCGGGTGTGATTCCAGAAATTCGGCAACCCGCTGGCCGTTCTCGTTGTGTCGCGTCAACCGGATGCTCAGCGTTTTCAAGCCGCGCAGGAGCAGGTAGGCGTTGTGCGGGTCGGGGGTGGCGCCGAGGATGTTGTGCAGTTCGCGTACCGGCGTCAATGCGGCATTGCTGCCAGCGGCAAAGCCAGCCAGTAGATCGTTATGACCGCCCAAATACTTGGTTGCCGAGTGAATCACGATATCCACGCCCCAATCGAGCGGGCGCTGGTTGAGGGGTGTGGCAAAGGTGGTGTCCACTACGCTGATGATCCGATGGCGACGGGCTACTTCGCTGAAACGTTCCAAATCCAGCACGCGCAGGTAGGGATTGGTAGGGGTTTCGGAGAGGAGCAAGCGGGTATTGGGACGGATGGCGGCTTCCAATGTAGCGTAATCTCCCATCGGCACAACACTGGTTTCGATGTCGAAACGCGGCAGAAATTCCAGACAGAACTGGCGGGTGCGGCGGTAACAGTCATCGGTCATGATCAGATGATCGCCGCTGCGCAGGTAGGCCAGCAGCGTGGTGGTAATGGCGGCCATGCCGCTGGCAAACTGGATGGCCGTTTCGGCGCCTTCCAGAGCGGCCAAACGTGCCTCACAAGCGGCAACGGTGGGGTTACCGTAACGCCCGTATTCGAGCCGGTCGGTGGGCAACCCGCGGCTGTGAGCGTCCTGGTAGGCAATTACCTCTTCGCTGTTGCGGAAGGTGTAGGTAGCGGTTTGCACCAGCGGTTCGATGATGGCGTGATAGGGTTTTTCGCGCTGGCTGCCGGCATGAATGGCGCGGGTCGAATCGCCCCATTTTTCAAGGGTGGATTCTTCGTTGAGCAGGTTGATCAGGGTGGAAAGGGACTGGGTTTGAGTCATGGAAACACCTCCGGAGAATAAGAAAATAAAAAACGGGCTGCCTGGAAAGTGCAGGCAGCCCGCTGTTGGACGATGAGCGATGCAGAAGTCGGTTTACTCGACCCGTCTCCGTGCAAGCGCTGCCTGCTGGATGCGGCGGCGCATGACCATCGCCATCATCATGGCCATCAGAATGAGAGCAATCAGCAGGCTTGCGGAAATCAGGGTCATTGAGTGGAAACCTTTACAGGAATTACTCCATAGTATAGCGAATTTTTTATGAATGTCAATTAAGAAAAGATTAAATATTCCCCACAAAGAAGGCCGGTTTGGATAAGTGAACTGAATTTTCAAAAAATCCCTTTACAAAACCGGTGAATTGAATATAAAATAGCCAAACTTTTTCATTTTCCACAGTCCGGATACGAGGTACTTTGCTGCTGCGCCTAATCAGGATTCGACTGCACGAATTGGAGTACAGCCGTTTGCTGTTTCCGCTGATTTTTTCCAATTCCTTCCCCCACGCATTGATTTCAAGTGAGGGCTACTGCCGGTAAGCGCTTTTTGCGTATCGGTGGAGCAAAGTAACCCAGCGCCGTAGATGACCGACGGCGATACACCTTAACTGTATATTGTCATGCCCCGCCTTTTACGGGCGTTTGAAGCGCATACTTTTTCGCCAAGGAGGAACCTTTTGTATGTCTGCTCAATCTTCCCAACCCTACTACAACCCGTTTCGGGTAGCCCAGCAGCAACTGGATGAAGCTGCACGGTTTTTACAACTGGATGCGGCCGTGCATGAGCTGCTGCGTTGGCCCATGCGCGAACTGCATGTCACCTTGCCGGTGCGCATGGATGACGGCAGCGTGCGGATTTTTCAAGGCTTTCGGGTTCAGTACAACGATGCCCGCGGGCCGTGCAAAGGCGGTATCCGCTATCACAGTGAGGAAACGGTGGATACCGTCCGTGCGCTGGCCGCCTGGATGACCTGGAAAACTGCCGTTATGGATTTACCGCTGGGTGGCGGCAAGGGCGGAATCATCTGTGATCCCAAGCAGCTCTCAGCCGGTGAACTGGAACGGCTCAGTCGTGCTTACATCCGGCAGGTGGGGCGCATCCTGGGCGCCGAGGCGGATGTGCCGGCCCCGGATGTGTACACCACCCCGCAGATCATGGCCTGGATGGTGGATGAATTTGCTTTCCAGCGCGGTTATACTGAATTTGGCATGATTACCGGTAAACCGCTGGGGCTGGGCGGCTCGGCTGGGCGCAGCGATGCCACTGCACGGGGCGGCATGTACTGCCTGCGCGAGGCTGCCAAAGCCCATCAAGTGGACTTGCATGGCGCTACTACCGCCATTCAGGGTTATGGCAATGCCGGGTCGTTTGCTCACAAACTGGGCGGCGAATTGCTCGGTCTCAAGGTGGTGGCGGTTTCCGATTCGCGCGGCGGGATTTACAACCCGCAGGGATTGGATTACGAAGCCGTGCTGGCGCACAAGCAGCGCACCGGCTCCGTCGTCAACTTTCCCGGCGCACAACCGGTCAGCAACGCCGAGCTGCTCGAACTGGATGTGCAGGTACTGATCCCGGCCGCGCTGGAAAATGCCATCCATCAGGAAAATTGTGAGCGGATCAAGGCGCGTTTCATCGCCGAACTGGCTAACGGCCCGACCACGCCGGAAGCCGACGCCGTCCTGTTTGCCAAAAAGGCGGTGGTGTTGCCCGATTTCCTGTGCAATGCCGGCGGAGTAACCGTTTCGTACTTCGAGATGGTGCAAAATGCCTACGGCTATTACTGGGATGAAAGCGAAGTCCACCAGCGGCTCGATCAGCGCATGAGAAGCGCCTTCTGGAAGGTGCATGAGGTAGCTCAGCAGCACGGCATAGACTACCGCAAAGCGGCTTATCTGGTAGCGGTCAGCCGGGTGGCCGAGGCGGTTCGGTTACGCGGTTGGGCGTAAAATTCAGCGGGAGAGGGTATAATTTTTTGCATTCGCCAAAGTGGATGAAAATTTACCCTCTCTCGCAGGCGGTGAGATATGTCGGTCATCCCCCCCGAGTCATCGAAAATTCTGGAAATTTACTTGCTGCTGGCGCAGTATCCAATGCTGGCTTCTGCCATTCGGCGGCGGATGCGCGAGGAATTGTTCCAGCGCGGGATCATCTCGCCGGAGCGGTTCGAGCAGGAAATTCGCGAAAAAGCCATCGAATCGCAAAAGCGGGAAGGACTGGAGGATGGGCAGCGAGCGGAAGATGACCAGAGGTGGGAGTTGCGCTACCATCGCATCCGGCGCATTCTGACCGACTTTTACTTTGCCTATAACCTGCCCATCGAGCTGTTGCACAAGATTGTAGATGACGTGCTGGCTGACCGCAGCGGAGGCGAACGGCCCTCGGTCGGCTCGGAGATCAGCCTGCGCTTCAACCCGGAACTGGCGCCGCTGGAGATGGTGCTGCGTCAGGCGGAGGCCTACGAGGCTCTGCCGCCCGAGCAGCGCGCTCAGGTGCAGCACCACCTGGAAGAACTGCGCGTGGTGCTGCTCAAAAGCCTGCTCAGCGATCAACTTGGCTTCATCCGCATTGCCAAACAATGGTTTACCGCTGCCGATTTTGGGTACATCATCCGCCACCGTATCGGCAGCGGCAAAATTGGGGGCAAGGCGGCCGGTATGCTGCTGGCCTATAAAATTTTGCAAGGTACCGCGCCAGAAATTGCCGAGCGCATCACCATGCCGCGCTCGTATTTCATCGGCGCGGATGTGTTTTACGATTTCCTCGCCTTGAACGATCTGGAATATGTCAACCAGAAGTACAAATCGGAAGAACAAATCCGTCAGGATTATCCGCTCATTCAGGAGAAATACGCCTGCGGGCGCTTCCCGGAGGAGATTGCCGATCAGCTGCGTGATTTGCTGCGCGAGGTGGGCAATGTCCCGCTGATCGTGCGTTCTTCCAGTCTGCTGGAAGACAACTTTGGCGCCTCGTTTGCCGGCAAGTACCTGAGCGTCTTTTGTCCCAATCAGGGCAGCCCAAAGGAAAACCTGCGCGACCTGACGCTGGCGATCCGGCGGGCGTATGCCAGCATCTACAACCCGGATGCGCTCTCGTACCGCCGCCGGATGGGACTGCTGGATTACGATGAGCGCATGGCAATTCTGATTCAGGAGGTGCAGGGGCAGTCCTATCGTAACTATTTCTTCCCCTCGGCAGCCGGGGTGGCGTATTCGTTCAGCCCGATTGTGTGGAACCCGCGCCTGCGGCGCGAGGAGGGCTTTGCGCGGCTGGTGGTCGGGCTGGGGACTCGCGCGGTCGAACGCACTCCCAACGACTACCCGCGTCTGATCGGACTCAGCCACCCGACCCTGCGCCCGGAGGTAACCCCGCAGGCCATCCGCCAATATTCGCAGCATCAGATGGATGTGATTGATCTGCAAGAAAATGCTTTGGTAACCCTGCCGGTACAACAGGTGCTGGGGTCGGATTTCCCCGCCTTGCGCTGGGTAATCTCGGTGGACGATGGGGAAACTATCCGTCCGCCATTGACGCTGGGGCTCTCGCTCAGACCCGAGCAATTTGTGGTCACTTTTGAACGGCTGCTGCAAACCGATTTCGTCCCGCTGCTGCGGAACATACTGACCCGGCTGGCAGAGGGTTATCACTCGGCGGTGGATGTGGAGTTTGCCCTCACCATTCAGTCGGGCGAGGGCGGTAAACCCGACCTGACCTTTCACCTGCTGCAATGCCGCCCGCACCACAGTTGGAACGCCGATCAGGCAGTGCGCTTGCCGCAAGAAGTGCGCGAGGAAGATGTGATCTTCATTAGCAACCGCATGGTGCCGCTGGGGGTCGTAGAAGCAGTGGAATACATCGTCTTTGTGGATCCCGAAAAGTACTATCGCCTGCCCTCGGCGCATGATTTTAGCGAAACGGCACGCCGCATTGCCGAATTGAACCGCGCCTTATCTGGCAAAAGGTTTATCCTGATCGGCCCGGGCCGCTGGGGTTCGACCGATTTCATGCAGGGCGTGCCGGTGACCTACGCGGATATTTTCAATAGCTGTGCGCTGATCGAGCTGACCAGCCGCAAGGGCGGTTATGCCTCCGAGCCTTCCTACGGCACGCATTTCTTCCAAGATCTGGTTGAATCGGGTATCTTTCCGCTGGCAGTTTCGGCTGAGGAAGAAGGGGATTATCTCAATCTTGAATTTCTGCGGCAGGCAGCCGACCAACGTCCCCTCTGGATTGCTGACGACTCCCCAGCTTTGCAATGTATTAAAGTCATACGCTTGCCCTCTGAACGCCCCCATCACATTTTGGAAATTCGCATGGACGGCAAGAAGGGCATGGGGTATCTGCAGCCGTTACAGGAATCGTAAGAGAAAGAGAGGTATGTCGAAAGTGTCTTTATCCAATCCGCAAAATCTGGTGATGAAGTTTGGCGGCACATCGGTTGGTAGCGTGGAAGCCATGCGCCAGACGGTTGAGATTATTGTCCGCCAGAAAAGCCGATCGCCTTATCTGACGGTAGTGACCTCAGCGCTCTCCGGCGTGACCGATTTGCTGCTGCGCAGCGCCAACGCGGCGGCGCACGGCGAGCCGGAAGTCTATCAGCAGACTGCTCAAACGTTGACTGCCCGTCATGAGGAGATTTTGAACGCGCTGATTTTGAATCAAAACCGCGCTGCGGCGATCCGCGCTGAAATTCAGCAAATGATCGGCGATTTTGCTTCGCTGTGTCTGGCTATCTACATCCTTGGCGAAGCTACGCCGCGCGCGCTGGATGCGGTTTCCTCGCTGGGGGAACGGATGGCGGTGCGTTTGCTGGCGGCTGCGCTGCAGGAGCAGGGCTGCGCCGCCCAGTACGTCGAATCCACCGGTCTGATCATCACCGATGACCATTACCAGTCGGCTTACCCGGACTGGGTCGCCACCCAATCGGCGGTGCGAAGTGCGCTTCCGCCGCTGCTGGAACAGGGCATTGTGCCGGTGGTGACCGGCTTTATCGGCGCGACCCGGCAGGGGGTGGTGACTACGCTGGGGCGGGGCGGCTCGGATTACACGGCTGCCCTGCTGGGGGCAGCCCTGCCGGCCGATGAAGTGTGGATTTGGACGGATGTCAACGGCGTGATGAGCGCTGACCCGCGCATCGTGCCGGAGGCGCACACCATCGAAGAGTTGACCTTTCGCGAGGTGGCTGAACTAGCCTACGCCGGCGCCAAGGTGCTCCATCCGAAAACCATCCGGCCGGTGATCGAAGCCGGGATCGGCCTGCGGGTGCTGAACACGTTCAACCCCGATCATCCCGGTACGCGGCTGGTCGCCGAAAAACCGCCGGAAAATCATGCCAGCATTGTCAAATCCGTGACGGCCATCCGTGGAATGAAACTGGTAACGGTAGAAGGACGGGGTATGCTGGGCGTACCGGGTGTGGCGGCGCGCACCTTTGCGGCGATTGCCTCAACCGGCACCAACATCTCGCTGATCTCGCAGGCCTCTTCTGAGCAGGCGATTTGTATTGCCGTACCGGCGGCGGCAGCCGAGCGGGTCATTGCGGCCATTCAGGATGAGTTCTACCGCGAAATTCAGGGAAAAGACATTGACCGGGTGTGGGCAACCGATGAAGTGGTGATCATCACGGTGGTTGGAGAGGGAATGCGCAGTACGCCGGGCGTGGCGGGTAAGGTGTTCAGCGCGTTAGGCGAGCAGCGCATCAATGTGATTGCCATTGCGCAGGGTTCCTCGGAGGTTTCGATCAGTTTCGTGTTGAAAGACGAGGATACGCAGGCAGCAGTGCGAACCCTGCATCGGCAGGTCATTCCTCATCAGGAGGTAGGAGCATGAACAAGATCCCAGTTGCGGTGCTGGCTGCTACCGGCAGCGTTGGACAGCGTTTTGTTCAATTACTGGATCAACACCCTTGGTTCGAGGTGGTGGCGCTCACCGGCTCGGAGCGCGGGCTGGGCAGACCGTATGGCGAAGTCTGCCGCTGGCTGCTCGCCGAATCGATGCCGGAATGGGCGCGGAAGATGCCCGTGCTGGCCAGCGAACCCGAGGCGATCAACGGAGCGCGGCTGACTTTTTCGGCCCTGCCAGCCGAGATCGCCCGCGAGGTTGAACCGGCGTTGGCGCAGGCCGGGGTGGCGGTGTGTTCCAACGCTTCGGCCTTTCGCCGCGATGCGGACGTGCCGCTGCTCATCCCGGAAGTCAATCCCGACCATGCCCATCTGGTGGAAGTGCAGCGCAAACGGCGCGGCTGGAGCGGCTGGATTGCCACCAACCCCAATTGCACCAGTACCGGCATGACGATTGCTCTCAAAGCGCTGCAAGATGCGTTTGGGCTGAAGCGGGTATTTGCGGTTTCGCTGCAAGCCCTTTCGGGAGCAGGCTACCCGGGTGTGGCCTCGCTGGATATTGCCGATAATGTCATCCCGTTCATTGGCGGAGAGGAGGACAAGGTCGAGTGGGAGCCGCGCAAGATGCTCGGCAAACTGGAAGGGGAGGAAATACGGCTGGCGGAGGTGGGCTTTTCGGCTCATACCAATCGCGTCGCAGTGACCGATGGTCATTTAGTGTGCTTGACGGTGGAATTGGAACAACGAGCCACGCCCGACCAGGCCCGGGCCGTACTGGCTGCTTTCCAGGCGCCGCCCGAAGTAGCCGATCTACCCTCGGCGGTCCGCCCGGTGATCGTGGTTCGTGAGGAGGACAACCGCCCGCAGCCGCGCCTTGACCGCATGACGGGTAGGGGCATGGCGACCGTTGTCGGGCGGGTGCGTGCCGACAGCCTGTTCGACCTGCGCTTGTCGGTGCTTTCCCACAACACCATCCGCGGCGCGGCAGGCGGCTCACTGCTCAACGCGGAGTTGATGGTTCGGCTGGGTTATGTTTCCTGATCGGTGCGATTGTAAAGAAAAGGTTAAAAATTCTGAAAGGCACTTGACTTTTGACTGCAATTGTCCTACAATAGGGCGAAATTTCCCCAATTTGGAAACATTTACCCCCCAATGATCTCGTTCTACTCGCTTTTCATTCTTATCGTCATTTTGGTTCTCGTTATTGTACTCGAGAACCCAATTCCCGTTTGGGCGGTAAGAAGGAGCGCAGGAGAGTCCAGAAGTAGATAAACTCAACCGAACGCATAGCAGAAAGAAAAGACCGCCCAACCGGGCGGTCTTTTTGTAGCCCATGACTGCCAGAGGAAGAAACATGCGATCCACAGCTATCAAGACCAAACTCGAATTTGCTCCCCACCGCGCCCTGCTCAAAGCGACCGGCGTGACCGATGCCGACCTGGACAAACCCTTTATTGCAATCGTCAATTCGTATGCGGATATTGTCCCCGGTCATGTCCACTTGCAGGAATTTGGCAAAAAGATCAAAGCAGCCGTGCGCGCCGCCGGCGGTGTGCCGTTCGAGTTCAACACGATTGCCGTAGATGATGGGATTGCCATGGGGCATGAGGGCATGAAGTTCTCGCTGCCCTCACGCGAGCTGATCGCCGACTCGATTGAAACGATGATCTCAGCTCATCCGTTTGACGGAATGGTGTGCATCCCCAACTGTGACAAAATCGTACCGGGCATGTTGATGGCGGCGGTGCGCGTCAACATCCCGGCAATCTTCATCTCCGGCGGGCCAATGGCTGCCGGGCGCACGCCGGATGGCGAGGTGATTGACCTGATCTCGGTCTTTGAAGGCGTTGGAGCGGTGCAGGCCGGGCGGATGAGCCGCAGCCGTTTGAAAGTGCTCGAAGATTATGCCTGTCCCTCCTGCGGATCTTGCTCCGGCATGTTCACCGCCAACAGCATGAACTGCCTGATGGAAGCGCTGGGAATCGCCCTGCCCTACAACGGCTCGGCGCTGGCCAACACCGCGGAGCGGGAAGAACTGGCGCAACGCGCAGCCGGCCTGATTTTGGACTTGGTGGAGCGCGACCTGCGCCCGCGCGACATCATCACCGCTGAGGCAATGGACGATGCCTTTGCGCTGGATATGGCGATGGGCGGCTCGACCAATACCATTCTGCACGCCCTGGCCATCTGCAACGAGGCCGGCATCCCCTACTCCCTAGAACGCATCAATGAGGTGTCGGCAAAGGTGCGCCATCTGTGCAAGGTCAGCCCGGCCGGCAAGTGGCACATGGAAGATGTCCACCGCGCCGGCGGCATACCGGCGATCTTGGCTGAGATTCAGCGCGCTAGCGGGATGCTGCACCTCGACCGCCCAACCGTGAGCGGGAAAACCATGGGAGAGAACCTGAACGGCGCCGCGATTCGCGATGAAGAGGTCATTCGCCGCTGGGAGAACGCCCATTCGCAGGACGGCGGGCTGGCGATCCTGTTCGGCAACCTTGCGCCGCGCGGCTCTGTCGTCAAGACCGGCGGGGTGGCGGCGCAGATGCGCCGATTCAGCGGGCCAGCACGCATCTACGAGTCGCAGGAAGATGCCCTGCGCGGCATCCTCGCTCACGAAGTCCAGCCCGGCGAGGTGGTCGTCATTCGCTACGAAGGCCCCAAAGGCGGGCCGGGCATGCAAGAGATGCTCAGCCCGACCAGCGCCATCATGGGGATGGGGTTGGGCGACAAGGTGGCGTTGATCACGGACGGGCGTTTTTCCGGCGGCACGCGTGGCGCCTGCATTGGGCATGTCTCGCCGGAAGCGGCTGCCGGTGGGCCGATTGCGGCGCTCAAACCCGGCGATGTGATTGACATCAATCTGGACGAACGCACGTTGAATGTGCGCCTGAGCGACGAAGAGATTGCCCAACGCTTGGCGGAACTGCCGCCCTTCCAGCCGCGCACTGCCAGCCGCTGGCTGCGCCGCTATCAGCAGTTTGTTACCAGCGCCGACACGGGAGCGGTGCTGATGTGTTGAGAATGGTTATTGGATTAGTTCGAGTGAATCATCATTTTCATCATTCGTCAAAGGAGGAAAGAATGAAATTAACCGGTGCGCAAATCGTTTGGGAGGTGTTGAAACGCGAGGGGGTGGAAGTGGTCTTCGGGTATCCGGGCGGGGCTAACCTGCCGATTTACGATGCCATGCTGGATTATCCCGTTCATCATGTTTTGGTGCGCCACGAGCAAGGCGCCGCGCACATGGCGGACGCCTACGCGCGGGTGAGCGGCAAGGTGGGGGTGGCGATGGCGACCTCCGGGCCGGGCGCCACCAACCTGACCACCGGCATCGCAACCGCCATGATGGACTCCTCGCCAACCGTGTTCATCACCGGGCAGGTAGTCAGCCGTTTCATCGGCTTCGATGCTTTTCAGGAAACGGACGTAACTGGCATTACTCTGCCGATTACCAAGCACAACTACCTCGTTACGCGGGTGGAAGATGTCGGCCCGGCGCTGCGCGAGGCGTTTTACATTGCCCGCAGCGGCCGCCCCGGCCCGGTGCTGGTGGACATTGCCAAAGACGCTCAGCAGAACTCAACCGAGTGGGAATTTGACCCTACGCCGCTGAAACTGCGCGGTTACCGGCCGCAGCGCCATCCTCTCTGTCAACAAGTGGAACAGGCTCTTGAACTGATCGCCCAGGCCCGCAAACCGTTGATTCTGGCCGGGCAGGGCGTTTTGCTTTCCAATGCCATGCGTGAATTACAGGAATTTGCCGAACGGGCGCAAATTCCGGTGGCCATGACGTTGCTTGGCATCGGCGGTTTCCCGGCTTCCCACCCGCTCAATTTGGGCATGATGGGCATGCACGGCGAAGCGTGGGTCAATCAGTCCATTCAGGAAGCCGATTTGCTGCTGGCGTTTGGGATGCGCTTCGATGACCGCGTAACCGGCAACCTGAAAACCTACGCGCCGCACGCCCGCAAAATCCACATTGACATTGACCCGGCCGAAATCAACAAAAACGTGCGGGTGGATGTCGGCATTGTCGGCGATCTGCGCGAAACCCTGCAGACCATGCTGGAGCATTTGCCGCGCCTCGACCATTCCGATTGGCTGGAGCACATCCATGATATGAAAGGCGAAAGCGCCGTGCGCGATATTCAATACCTGCCCCCGGATGGACACCTGTACGCTGCGCATGTGATTCATGATTTATGGCGCTTCACCGAGGGCGATGCCATCATCACCACCGATGTCGGTCAGCACCAAATGTGGTCAGCCCAGTACTACCGGGTGAACAAACCCTTCCAGTGGATTACCTCCGGTGGGCTGGGGACAATGGGCTTTGGTCTGCCGGCGGCAATTGGCGCCAAGTTTGCCAAACCAGATGCGGAAGTGTGGGCAATCGTGGGGGACGGCGGCTTTCAAATGACAGCAGCCGAACTTTCCACCGCGGCACAGGAAGGCATCAAGGTCAATGTGGCCGTCATCAACAATGGCTATTTGGGCATGGTGCGCCAGTGGCAGGAATTCTTCTACGAGCGGCGCTATGCGGCAACCCCGATGCGCAGCCCCGATTTCGTCAAACTGGCTGAGGCGCACGGGCTGACCGGTCTGCGGGTGGAACGGCGCGAGGATGTTCAATCCGCGCTGGAAGCGGCACGGGCAGCCGAAGGCAGTGTGGTGATTGATTTCCGCGTCGAGCAGGAAGACAGCGTCTATCCGATGGTGCCGGCCGGCGCCGATTTGCACAACATGATTCGCCGCCCTGTCCGCACGGCGATTGTCGAGACCGCACAGGATGAACTGTAAGGATAACGGAGAGGAACATGGCTCATACACTGGTCGTTCTGGTCGAAGATAAACCCGGCGTGCTGAACCGCGTGGCTTCCCTCTTCCGGCGGCGGGCGTTCAACATTGAATCGTTGACGGTGGGACACACCGAACAGCCCGGCCTGTCGCGCATGACGATTGTGGTCGAGGGGGATGATTTCGCCATCGAACGTCTGATCGCTTATCTGTACAAACTCGTCAATGTGGTGCAGGTCGAAGATGTGACCCACTCTCAAAGCGTGGTGCGCGATCTGGCGCTCATCAAGGTGCAGGCCCCGCCCGAAAGCCGCACTCAGATCATGCAGGTCGTAGATGTCTTCCGCGGGCGGGTGGTGGATGTCACCAATCAGTCGCTGATTGTCGAAATTACCGGGGACGTGGAAAAGATTGACGGCTTTGTCGAGGTGCTGCGCCCGTTTGGCATCATCGAGATGGTGCGCACCGGCGTGGTGGCCATGGAACGCGGCAGTTCGCCGTTGTATGTGCCGCTCAACGGCAACGGCCAAGCCCACCTCCACCCCGAAACCATTTCCGAAAACTGAAACCCAAGGAGAAGCGAACATGGCCAAAATGAATTTTGCAGGCGTTGAAGAAGAAGTTGTGACCCGTGAGGAATTTCCCCTCAGCAAGGCGCAGGAGGTGCTGAAAGACGAGGTGGTTGCCGTGCTGGGTTATGGCGTACAGGGCCCGGCGCAGGCGTTGAACATGCGCGATAACGGGATCAAGGTGATTGTCGGGGTCAACCCCGGCGGCAAGTCATGGGAGAAGGCTCAGCGGGATGGCTGGGTGCCGGGCGAGACGCTCTTCTCGATGGAAGAAGCTGCCGCTCGTGGCACAGTCGTGCAGTACCTCGTATCTGATGCGGCTCAAAAGCTGACCTGGCAGCGTATCCGCCCATGCCTCAAAGAAGGCGACGCACTCTACTTTTCGCATGGCTTTGCGGTGGTGTACAAGGATCAGACCGGCGTTGTGCCGCCGCCCTACGTGGACGTGGTCATGGTCGCCCCCAAGGGGTCGGGCACCAGCGTTCGCGCTAATTTCCTGGCTGGCAGCGGCATCAATTCCAGTTTTGCCGTAGCGCAGGACTACACCGGCCGCGCCCGCGAGCGCACCCTGGCGCTGGGGATTGCCATCGGCTCCGGCTATCTGTTCGAAACCACCTTTGAACATGAAGTTTACTCCGATTTGACCGGCGAGCGCGGCGTGTTGATGGGCGCTCTGGCCGGCATCATGGAAGCCCAGTATCAGACTCTGCGCGCCCACGGGCATACTCCCTCTGAGGCATTCAACGAAACTGTGGAGGAATTGACCCAAAGCCTGATTCGGCTGGTGGCGCAAAACGGGATGGACTGGATGTACGCCAACTGCTCGGCGACCGCTCAGCGCGGCGCGCTGGACTGGCGGCACGAGTTCCGCAAGGCGACTTTGCCGGTCTTCGAGCGGCTGTATCAATCGGTTGCCAGCGGCGCAGAAACCCGCCGCGTGTTGGAGGCGAACAGTCAGCCGGACTATCAGGAGAAACTGGCCGAAGAACTGCGCCAAATGCGCGAATCGGAGATGTGGCAGGCTGGCGCAATGGTGCGTTCCCTGCGCCCTGAAAACTGGCAAAAGACCGCTTGAGCCACTTTGCAAGTTTGGAGGAGAGCGATGAGCGAATCGTATGTACGCATTTTCGATACCACCCTGCGGGATGGCGAGCAATCGCCCGGCGCAACCATGACCAGCGCTGAGAAGTTGGAGGTGGCGCGCGGGCTGGCGCGCTTGGGGGTGGATGTGATTGAGGCCGGTTTTCCGGCTGCCTCGCCGGATGACCTCGAAGCCGTGCGCAGAATTGCCATTGAGGTGGGTAACTCGGCGGACGGCGGACGGGTGCCGATCATCTGCGGACTGGCGCGCGCCACGCAAAGCGACATTGACAAGGCCTGGCAGGCGGTTCAGCCAGCTGCCAAACCGCGCATCCACACCTTTTTAGCCACCTCCGAAATTCACATGCAGTACAAATTGCGCATGACCCGTCAGCAGGTGTTGGAGCGGGTTGCCGAGATGGTCGCCTATGCGCGCAGCTTGTGCGAGGATGTCGAGTTCAGCCCGGAGGATGCCGGCCGCAGCGATCCCGAATTTCTGTACGAGGTATTGGCGGTGGCGATTCGCGCCGGCGCAACTACCTTGAACATACCGGATACGGTCGGCTACACCACGCCGGATGAATTTGGCGCGCTGATCGCGGGCATCATCCGCAACACGCCCGGAATTGAGAACTGCATTGTTTCAGTCCATTGCCACAACGATCTGGGTCTAGCCACCGCTAACACGCTGGCCGGGCTGCGCGCTGGCGCCCGTCAGGCGGAAGTAACCATCAACGGCATCGGCGAACGCGCCGGCAACACCGCGCTGGAAGAAGTGGTCATGGCGCTGCATACCCGTCCGCAGTTCTACGGGTTACGCACCGGCATTGACACCACCCAGATCACCCGCATCAGCAAACTGGTCAGCAACTATACCGGTATGCCGGTGCAGCCCAACAAGGCAATTGTCGGGGCAAATGCCTTTGCCCACGAGGCGGGTATCCATCAGGATGGGATGCTCAAACATTCGCTGACTTACGAAATTATGCGCCCAGAAACGGTCGGCGCCACCCAGAGCAAGCTGGTGCTGGGCAAACACTCCGGGCGGCACGCCTTGCGCACCCGGCTGGCGGCGCTGGGCTACGCTTTGGACGAGGCCGAATTGGATCAGGTTTTCGAGCGCTTCAAACACCTGGCCGACCGCAAAAAGACGATCACCGATGCGGATTTGGAAGCGCTGGTTTCGGACGAGCTGTACCAGCCGCGTGAGTTGTTTGCGCTGGATGGCCTGCAAGTCGCCTGCGGGACGATGGGAATGCCCACCGCCACCGTCCGCCTGCGCGGCCCAGATGGGCAGATGCACATCAGCGCGGCGGTTGGCACCGGGCCGGTGGATGCGGCTTACAAAGCCATTGATGCGATTGTCAAAGCCTCCAACACGCTGCAGGAATTTGTCGTGCACGCTGTGACCGAGGGGATTGACGCGCTGGGGGAGGTCACCGTGCGCATCGAAGGCAGCGATGGGCTGCTGCAATTCAGCCCGCAGCGCGAAGCCGACGTGCCGCGCACTTTTGGAGGCTACGGCGCAGACACGGACATTGTGGTAGCCAGCGTCAAGGCCTATCTGGCCGCCTTGAACAAACTGCTGGTAGCCAGCGGCCAGTATGGAAGCGTTGAACAGTCGGCTGTACAGCCGGTCGGTTGAGTTCTTTTTCATATATTCGCCAGAGAGGAGAATCCATCATGAACCCGATTTTTTCATCCTATTTCGATGATCACGACCCAACCCACGCCTTTGTGCGCCCCAATACCATCCCTGCCGGATGGGACATGACCGACTTTCTGATGAAGAGTCATCCCCACACGCCGGCTGCCGAGATGAACGGCACCGCCTATGAACAACATCTTCGTCAATCGGTGAACGAGTATGAACCGCCCAAAAACGTTGTTTGAAAAGATCTGGGAAAGGCATGTCGTCATCCAGCCGCCGGATTCGCCGGCTGTTCTGTACATTGACCTGCACCTGGTGCATGAGGTAACCTCGCCGCAGGCGTTCAGCGGTCTGCGGGCGCGCGGCTTGCGGGTACGCCGCCCAGAGCGCACCGTTGGCACGCTCGATCATGGCATTCCCACCCTGAGCAAGCCCAACGGAGACGGTGACGGCCGGCTGGCCTTCGCCGATGAACTCAGCCGTCGCCAGATTTTGCAGATGGAAGAAAACTGCCGCGAGTTCGGCATCCCGCTGATGGGTCTGGGCAGTCCGAATCAGGGCATTGTGCATGTGATTGGGCCAGAGCTGGGGCTGACTCAGCCGGGTATGACGATTGTGTGCGGCGACAGCCATACCGCTACGCACGGGGCGTTTGGCGCGCTGGCCTTCGGGATCGGCACCAGCGAGGTGGAGCATGTCCTTGCCACCCAGTGCCTGTTGCAGCGCAAGCCCAAAACCTGCGCGGTGCGCATTGAAGGTCAGTTAAAGCCAGGCGTAACCGCCAAAGATGTCATCCTTGCGCTGATCGCTCAAATCGGCGTGGCGGGCGGGACGGGCTATATCTTTGAGTACATGGGCGATGCCATCCGCGCCATGAGCATGGAAGAGCGCATGACCATCTGCAACATGTCCATCGAGGGCGGAGCGCGGGCTGGCATGGTCGCGCCGGACGACACCACCTTTGAGTTCCTGGCCGGGCGGCCGTATGCCCCCCAGGGGGAAGCGTGGGAGCGCGCCGTAGCGCGTTGGCGCACGCTGCCCAGCGATGAGGGCGCCACTTACGATCACACGGTATACTTAGATGCCAGCCGTCTGGAGCCGATGGTCACCTACGGCACCAACCCCGGCATGGGCATTCCAATCAGCGGGCGCATTCCCTCTCCGCAGGAGCTCGAGGATGCGGCTCAGCGGGCTGCGTTGGAAAAATCGCTGGCCTACATGGGACTGCAGCCGGGTGCGCCGCTTTTGGGACAAAAACTGGATGCGGTGTTCATTGGCTCTTGCACGAATGGACGGCTGGCAGACCTGCGCCAAGCGGCTGCCTTGCTGCGCGGGCGCAAAGTGGCGCCTGGTCTGCGGGTGCTGGTGGTGCCCGGCTCGCAGCAGGTTAAAAAACAAGCCGAAGCCGAGGGACTGGATCGGGTTTTTGTGGAAGCCGGCGCCGAATGGCGCGAACCGGGCTGCTCGATGTGCATTGCCATGAACGGCGACCAACTCGAACCCGGTCAGTATGCCATCAGCACCAGCAATCGTAATTTCGAGGGCCGGCAGGGCAAGGGCGGACGAACCTTTTTAGCCAGCCCACTCACCGCCGCCGCTTCGGCGCTGACCGGCGTCATCACCGACCCGCGCCGCTATCTTTCGTGAGGAGATCATGCGATGCAGCCTTTTACCCGTTTGACCTCAACAGTGGTGGTCTTACCGGTCAGCAATGTGGATACCGACCAGATCATTCCGGCGCGTTTCCTGAAAACGACCGACAAGAACGGACTGGGAGCCAGTTTGTTTGCCGACTGGCGCTACCTACCGGACGGCAGTCCTAATCCTGAGTTTGTCCTCAACTGGCCGGAAAGCCAAGGGGCGCAGATTTTGCTGGCGGGCGATAACTTCGGCAGCGGCTCTTCCCGCGAACATGCCGCCTGGGCGTTGCTCGGTTGGGGAATCCGCGCGGTGATTTCCACCACCATTGCCGACATTTTCCGCAACAACGCTCTCAAAAACGGCTTGTTGCCAGTGGTGGTAGCGCCAGAAGCGCATGAACGCTTGATGCGCATCTTCGGCAGCGATCCATCCCAAACGCTGACGATTGATTTAGCCGCGCAAACGCTGGAACTGCCGGATGGCAGCAAGGCCGATTTTCCGATTGACCCATTCAGCAAGACCTGTCTGCTCAACGGCGTGGACGAGTTGGGATACCTGCTCAGTTTGGAAGCGGAAATTGCCCGCTATGAAGCCCAGCGCGAATTTTAAAGGTTCACCGAGGAGGATGAGGACATGAAAATCGAGATCTATGATACCACCCTGCGCGACGGCACCCAGCGTACCGACATTTCGCTTTCGCTGAACGATAAACTGGCAATTGCCCGGCGGCTGGATGAGTTCGGCGTGGACTTCATTGAAGGGGGTTGGCCCGGTTCGAACCCCAAAGATGCCGAGTTCTTTGCCCGCGCAGCCGAGATGGAATGGAAGCATGCCGTGATTGCCGCCTTTGGCGCAACCTGCGCCGTCAACAAGACCCCCGCCGAAGATGACAACATCCGCGCGCTGCTCGAATCGCAAGCGCCGGTTTGTACGGTGGTGGGCAAGTCCTCCCTGCTGCATGTGCATGAGGTGCTGCGCACCACCCCGCACAACAACCTGCGCATCATCGAGGACTCGCTGGCTTACCTGACGGCGCATGGCCGGCGCGTGATTTACGATGCCGAACACTTTTTTGATGGTTATAAAGAGGATGCCGAATATGCTCTGCAAACGCTGGCGGCGGCTCTGCGCGGCGGGGCAGTAACGCTGGCGCTGTGCGACACCAACGGCGGCAGTCTGCCATGGGAAGTGGGAGAGATCGTGCGGGCGGTGCGGGCACGCTTCCCGCAGGCGAAGCTGGGCATCCACACCCACAATGACGGCGAGTGTGCCGTTGCAAACTCGCTGGCGGCAGTGCGCGAAGGCTGCGTGCAGGTGCAGGGCACAATCAACGGCTACGGTGAGCGCTGTGGCAATGCCAATCTGTGTTCGATCATCCCCGATCTGGAATTGAAGATGGGCTACACCTGCCTGCCGGCCGGTCATCTGGCGCAGTTGACCGATTTGTCTCACTATGTCGCTGAGATCGCCAACCTGGCGCCGGATGAGCATTTGGCGTATGTCGGGCGGGATGCCTTTGCTCACAAGGGCGGCATTCATGTAGCCGCGATGCGCCGCACGCCGCGTTCCTATCAACACATTGACCCGGCCCTGGTCGGCAATCGCTCTCAGGTGGTGGTTTCGGAGCTCTCCGGGCGCGGCAACCTGCTCAGCAAAGCCGAAGAAAACGGAATTGAAATTGATGAACAGGTCAACCTGAATCAGGCGCTGCGCGAGGTCAAAGCGCTGGAAGCCAAGGGCTTTTCCTTCGAGGCTGCGGATGCTTCGGTGATGCTGATGCTGCTGCGTCAGAAGGCTGACTATCAGCCGCCCTTTGAACTGGTGGACTTTACGGCGGCGGTGGAACACCGCGCCGGGCGGGGAATGATTGCCGAAGCGACCGTCAAAGTGCGGGTGGGCGGCGAGTTGATTCACACGGCGGCGGAAGGCAACGGCCCGGTCGCCGCGCTGGATGCGGCTCTGCGCAAGGCGCTGCTGCCCCATTACCCGCAAATCGCCCGCTTTCACCTTTCGGATTACAAAGTGCGCATTTTGGACGGCAACAACGGCACCAGCGCGACTACCCGCGTGCTAATCGAGACCCGCAACGGGCACCGCGCTTGGGGAACGGTGGGCGCCAGTACCAATATCATCGAAGCGTCGTGGCGGGCGCTGACCGATTCGATTGAATACGGCATTCTGGTGGTCGAAGCCCAGCCGCAGACCGAAGCGGTTCATTGAAAGGATACTTCATCAACATGGCTTTCACGATTGTCGTTTTACCCGGCGACGGGATCGGCCCGGAAGTGACCGTCGCAGCCCGTCAGGTTTTGGATGCGGTGGCTGCTCATTACGGGATGGAATTGATTTACAAAGAACATCTGATCGGCGGCTGTGCCATAGACCAAACCGGCACAGCCCTGCAGGAAGACACCTTGCTGGAATGCCAGCAAGCCGATGCAGTGCTGCTGGGAGCGGTGGGCGGCCCAAAATGGGATGACCCTGCTGCGCCGGTGCGTCCCGAGCAGGGTCTGCTGGCGCTGCGGAAAGGGCTGGGCGTGTTCGCCAATTTACGCCCCGTGCGGGTTCATCCGGCATTGGTGGACGCTTCTCCGCTTCGACCGGAAAAATTACAGGGGGTTGACCTGCTGGTGGTGCGCGAACTCACCGGTGGACTGTACTTCGGCGAGCCAAAAGGCCGCCTGCGTCGGGACGATTGCGAGGGAGCAGTTGACTCGCTGGTTTATTGGGACTACGAGATCGAGCGGGTGGTGGACTTGGCTTTTCGTCTGGCGGCGGCGCGGCGCGGTCGGCTGGCCTCGGTGGACAAGGCCAACGTGCTGGAAACCTCGCGTCTGTGGCGGCGGATGGTTCAGCTAGTCAGCCAGCGCTACCCGCAGGTGCAGGTTGAGCATGTGCTGGTGGATACCGCCGCCATGCGGCTGGTCGCTAACCCGGCGGCTTTTGATGTCATCGTAACCGAAAACATGTTTGGCGATATTTTGACCGACGAGGCGGCGGTGCTGGCCGGTTCGATGGGACTGCTTCCTTCCGCCTCGCTGGGCGGGAGCGGCGGCGGTCTCTACGAGCCCATCCATGGCTCTGCGCCGGACATTGCCGGACAGGGGATTGCCAACCCGCTGGGCGCGATTTTGAGTGCGGCGATGTTGCTGCGCCATGCTCTGAATCACGAATCAGCAGCGCGCGCGGTGGAACTGGCGGTGGAGCGCGCTTTGCAGGAGGGCTGCCGCACCCGCGATCTGGGCGGCAGCCTCTCCACCCAAGCCATGACCCAAGCCATTCTGGAACGGCTTGGTTATGAGAACTGATGGTCATCTTTCATCAAAGGAGAATTCATCATGACGGAAAACGAGGGATACACTTGGCTGGACGGAGAACTAGTCAAAAACGAGCAGGCGCTGGTGCCGTTTTTGACCTCGGCGTTACACTATGGTTTGGGGGTTTTCGAGGGCATTCGTTGTTACGCTACCCCGCGCGGTCCGGCCATTTTTCGGCTGAAGGATCACATTCAACGGCTACTTGAGTCGGCTAAAATTCTCGGTTTTCGTTCCCTGCCGTTTACGCAGGAACAACTGGAAGAAGCCTGCCGGCAGGTGGTGCGCGCCAACGGGTTTGAGTCCTGCTACATCCGCCCGCTGATCTTCTTCGACAGTCAGGTGAAGAACCTTAATCTGGATGTCGGCTGGGCGCGGGTCGGCATTGCGGCATGGTACTGGGGTTCGTATCTGGGCGAAGAAGCGCTGGAAAAAGGCGCGCGCATGAACATCTCGTCGTTCACTCGCCTGCATCCCAACATTATGATGACCAAAGCCAAGATTACCGGCAATTACGCTAACAGCGTGCTGGCCAAGACCGAATCGGCGCGGTTGGGATTCGATGAGGCCATCATGCTCGATCCGCAGGGTTATGTGGCCGAATGCACCGGTGAAAATCTATTCATCGTGCGGCGCGGGGTGATTTACACACCCGGCACGTGGGCGGTGCTGGAAGGCATCACCCGCGATGCGATTATCACGCTGGCGCGCGATTTGGGTTACCAAGTGCAGGAAGCGCAGATCAGCCGCGACCATTTATATGTGGCTGATGAGTGTTTTGTAAGCGGCACGGCGGCGGAGATTGTGCCGGTCACCGAAATTGATCATCGTGTGATCGGCAACGGGCGGCGCGGCCCAGTGACCTATCGCCTGATGCAGGCCTTCCACGCGGTTGTGCGCGGTGAGGATGAACGCTACCAGCGCTGGCTGGACTGGGTCAATCCATGAACCGCCTGCGGGTTGCCTTCCAGGGCGAACCCGGCGCTTACTCCGAAGCCGCTATTTTCGACCGCATGGGCAGCGAGGTGGACAGCCTGCCGTGCGAATCGTTCGAGCAGGTCTTCGAGGTTGTGCAGAACGGTCAAGCAGCGCTGGGGTTCATCCCGATCGAAAATTCACTGGCGGGCAGCATTCACCGCAACTATGATCTGCTGCTGCAGCATGACCTGCATGTGGTGGGCGAGCATCACCTGCGGATTGCGCACTGCCTGATTGGTCTGCCGGGCGTGCGAATTGAGCAGATTCGCCGCGTGATTAGCCACCCACAGGCGCTGGCTCAGTGCAGCCAAAACCTGCGCCGGCTGGGGCTGAAGAGCGAGGCGGTTCACGATACCGCCGGCGCGGTGCAGATGGTGCGGCAGCGCGGGGAGCGCGATCTGGCGGCAATTGCCTCGCGGCGGGCAGCCGAATTGTATGGGATGCAAGTGCTAGTGGAAGGGCTGGAAGATAACCCGCTCAACTTCACCCGCTTTTTACTGATCGCCTGTCAGCCAGTTGAGCCGGGCCAAGATGCCAAAACTTCGATTGTGTTCAGCCTGAAAAACCAGCCGGGCGCTCTGTTCAAGGCGCTGAGCGTGTTTGCCTTGCGCGACATTGACCTGACCAAGATCGAGTCGCGCCCTCTGGTCGGTAAGCCGTGGGAATACTTCTTCTACATTGATCTGGCCGGTTCAACCAGCGAGGAGCGTGTGCAAAACGCCCTGCGCAATCTATCTGAATTTGCCACCTTTTTACGCGTGCTGGGTTCATATCCGCGCCAGCGGGTGGCTGGTTAACCAGCGAAACAAGCCGTCTTTCTTCCCTGCCAACCTCTGCGATGGACGCTCAATAAGCGCGCTGCCGTTTCCACCCCACTTTGGCGCTCTCGCGCGGTTGCATGTAAAATGGACAGGATGAACGATAACCCCGCTCCCGGCTTTTTTGGGCTGGATGGTTGCCGCGCCGGTTGGGTGGCGGCGCTGCTCAACCCGCCCCATGCGCTCATCCGCTTGGAGCTGTTCGCTTCGTTTCGGTCTGCGCTGGAAGCCGCAATGGGCTGTTTGGAGATTTGGGTGGACATGCCGATTGGCTTGAGCGGGGATGGCGTGGTACGCCACTTGGATCGGGCAATGCGGTCGGCGCTGAAAGCGCGCAAGAGCAGCGTATTCCCGGCTCCGTCGCGGGCAACGCTGCTGGCTGAGACCTATCAGCAGGCGCGCCAATTGGAATTACAGCAGCAGGGGCGTTCGCTCTCGGCTCAGGCCTATCGCCTGATCCCCAAAATCCGCGAGGTGGATCAATTTTTACAGTCCCATACGGCTTGGCGCGACCGGGTGTACGAATCGCACCCGGAGTTGTGCTTTCAGCGACTGAACGGTGACCGGCCGCTGCGTTTTGCAAAAAAAGAATCGGCTGGCTGGGAGGAACGCGCGGATTTGTTGGAAAGGCATGCGGCAGGGGTCAGACAAGCCGCGCTCGTTTTTCTGGGTGAAACCCGCCGCAGTCAGGTTCAGGCCGATGATGTGCTGGATGCGGCCGTGTTGGCCGTTTCGGCGTGGATCAATCGAGGTCGAAGGGCGCATTTCATCCGGCAGGCAGAGGAAAAGGATGCAGCCGGCATTCCCCTGCGCATAGCCTGCCCGCCGGCGCATCCTGCGCCAGCATTGAGTTCGGGATCGCAAAGCGCGCCACTCCGATAGGCGCTGCGCCATTGGTATCGCCCTTGCCTGCGAAAAATCTTCGGCTGCATCAAACCAGCAGCGAACCAATTTCCAGCACGGCCTCGCCGTTCAACCGGCTGTATTTGAGGTCGAGCAGGGCTTCGTTGGCATCCTCCAGTGGATAGGTGACCGTATCGGCATGCAGCGGAATCTTGACCGCCCAATCGAGCAGTTCAAGGCCGTCCTGCCGGGTGGCGTTGGTCACGCTGGTTAGCACGCGCTCGCCGTAGATTTGATCGTAGGGCATGGCGGGGATTGGGCTGGCGTGTACGGCATTGACGGCCAGTGTGCCGCCCGGACGCAAAGCGGCCAGCGCCAGCGGGATGATTTCCCCGACCGGCGCAAAACTGACCGCGCGATCGAGCGGTTGGGGAGGGGTTTCATCTGGTTTGCCGACCCAAGCCGCCCCCAGCGCCTCGGCATGTTGCTGATGATTACGCGAGCGGGTGAACACGAACACTTCGCAGTCCCAAAAGCGGGCAATTTGGATGGCAAGGTGGGCGCTGGCGCCAAAGCCGTACAGTCCCAGCCTTTCGCCGGGCTGCAGGCCGGTTTTGCGCAGCGCGCGGTAGCCGATGATGCCAGCACACAAGAGCGGGGCTGCCTGACGCTCGGAAAGTTCAGCCGGCAGGGGAAAAACGAAGCGGGCATCCGCCAGCATCCAGTCTGCGTACCCGCCGTGAACGTGAAAGCCGGTAAACCGTGCCTGTGGACAAAGATTTTCTTCGCCGCGTAGACAATAGGCGCACTCGCCACACGCCCAACCCAGCCAGGCCACGCCAACCCGCTGACCTATTTCCACAGTTTGCGCTCCTTCCCCCAGCATTTCCACAATACCGACTGCCTGATGGCCGGGAACGATGGGATATTCGGGGGGTATCAAATCTCCTTCGCAAATGTGCAGATCGGTGCGACACACCCCGCAGGCCTGTACCCGCAGCAGTACCTGCCCTTGGGTTGGATGCGGCACGGGGACATCTACCGGCTGCAATGGCAGTTCTTCAATAGGGGAAGGTCGCTTCAATTGCATGGCTTGCATAGCTGCTCCTCCTTTGACGGAAGAAGTCGGGTGGTCTCTCCGAATCTTATCATGAAATGGCGGGGGTGACCGACAGCGTAAACCGGATGAGATGGACGTTGAGGGTTCGCAGGGGGCGGATTGATGGGTTGGTTATAGCGCAACCAACCGGTTTGAGATCGAGCTTTCAAAATTGTTTAGTAAAAAAGGTTACATTTGTGGCATAATCGAACCGGAATAGCTTTCTTGCAGGGGGCGCTGTGTCGCCCCCCATTTTTTTTACCGGGATGTCTTCAATGAAAATCAGAGCGTATTGGGTTTTATGGGTGTTTGCTCTGCTTGCCGCATTTCTCCCGTTGTGGAGCGCTGCTGCTCAGGATGGGGCAGGCGAAAGCCTTTACTTACCGGTGGTTTTCCGTAATTACGATCCTTATCTGTCCTACCGCGTGGTGAATGCGCCGTACACCACCCGTTTTGTGGAAAGCGCTATTTTCTGGTTTGGACGGGTGGGGCCGGCGGAAAACTATACCGATGTGCGGGTGCGCTATACGGACAGCGAACTGGTCGTAGATTTTGGGGTGTTTGACCGGCGCATCTGGTACAACTCAAACCCCTCAAGCGGCAGGCTGGAAGACTGGGACGCCGCCACCCTGCTGCTCAACACGGCTGTCAATGCGCCGGAGCGGCCCGGCAATCAGTCCTACCGTTTTGTGGCCCAATTTGCCCCGCTCGCTAATGGAGAACCGCTGCCCGCGAGGTATAAAGCGGCTTACCGCGGCAGCGGCAGCGTCTGGCAGAGGCAGGATGTTCCCTTTGTGGCCGAAACCGGCTGGCGCGGCGATGCGGTCAATAACAACGGCGATGATCGCGGCTGGCGGATTACGTTTCGCATTCCCTATAACAGTCTCGGTCTGAGCAAACCTGCGGAAGGCGCCCGCTGGCGAATGGCGCTGATCTCACACGACCGTGACAGTCAGGCCGGCCCGCCGGGCGTTTCGTTCATCTGGCCGCCCAGCGCCCAGCCAGATGAGCCGCACACGTGGGCGGTTCTGCGCTACGGGCTGCCGACTTACCAGCCGCCGAGCGTTCGCAACCTGACCAGCCTGCTGATCCGCGAGGGCGAGAATGGAGCGGTGGTGCCGGATGCGGCGGTTGGCGGGACGATCAGCAACCAGTGCCCCGGCGATGACTATCATATCTGGAACGAATGGGGCAACCGCAATTACGCCAACGAAAACAGCGCTCTGATTCAAAATCAATCCGATATTGCCGACTGGCCGTGTTTTTCCAAGTACTACCTGTCTTTTCCGCTTGACCGGCTGCCGCCCGGCAAGGTAATCCGCTCGGCGCGGCTGGTGTTGCATCACTGGGGCGGTTCGGGCGCAATTTGTCCCAACCCGGATACCAATCCGAACCCGGATTGTGCGCGCAGTTCTTTCATTCAGGTTTCCACCGTTGAACAAACCTGGCAGGAAAACACGATTACCTGGAACAACGCTCCACCGACGTTCGAAAATGTGGCCCGGCTGCGAGTCGAACCTTACAACATCGACCAGCCGGGCCAGGATTGGCCGGGCGCACGGCGGGAGTGGGATGTTTCTTACGCGCTTGCCAAAGCCTATGATCAAGGCGCGAACTGGATCAGTTTTGCCATCTACAGTTCGGACAGCGCCTATCACAGCGGCAAGTACTTCAGCGCCTCTGAAACGGGGGATTGGAACAAAGTCGGCCGCCCAACTCTGATCATCGAATACGGCGATTAAGCGTAAATTTTTTCTAAATATTTGGGAAGGCGGGTATAAAACCGCTATAATAGCATTAACCGCCTTGGATAGTTTACAGTTTCCCCCGGCGTTTTTCATCCTATTAGCAGCTGGTCTCATCACAGGCTGGCTGGCGTGGTTCGTCGCCCGCCGCCTGTCAGCGGCCATCGGAGCGCGCCCGCTATTCTTCCTCCTGCTGGGCAGCACCTACTGGTCGCTGATGTATGCCGCTCAGAATTTGTTGACCGTTTCGCCGTGGAAAGAGTGGCTGGATGTGGCTATCAACCCCGGCATCATGCTGGTGCCGGCCGCCTGGCTTTTGTTTAGTTTGGAGTACAGCGGGCGCGGACGGCAGATTACGCGCCGACTGATCATCCTATTAGCCGTTGAACCGCTGCTTGCCCACCTGCTAATTTTTACCAATCGTTATCATCATCTTTACTATGGCTCACCCGTCCGCCCGTGGATTGAAGCGGGTGGTTTCCTTTACCTTGGTTTTGACCCGGGCCCATTCTTCTGGTTCCACACCATTTATTCCTACGGATTGATTGCAGTAGGATCGGTGTTGTTGCTGATTTCGGCGTGGTGGATGCGGGGTCTGTACCGCAAGCAAGCCTTCATTTTGTTGGCCGCGGTAGTCGTGCCGTGGATTTCCAATTTGATTTTCATTGTGTCCCCCGCTCTCAATCTCTCGATCCATCTCGATCTGACACCGGTCTTTTTCTCGATCAGCGGAGTGTTGCTGGTGATTGGCGTATTCCGCTTCCGCCTTTTGGACTTAACCCCGCTGGCGCGCGATCTGCTCTTTGAAGTGTTGGAAGACAGCCTGTTTGTGGTGGATGAAGAAAACCGCGTCGTAGACCTCAACCCGGCAGCCTGTCGTCTGTTTGGCGTTCAACCATCCGAAGTGATCGGAAAACCGGCTGCCGTTCTGCTGGGCGACGTGCTTCCGATAGCGAGAAAGTACATTCGTACCATCGAAACGCACGAGGTGATTACACTGCCCGTCGGGGCGGAAACCCGCTTCTATGATCTGCGCATCTCTCCGCTCAAGACCCAGCGCGGCGGGTACGCCGGCCGGATGGTGCTGCTGCGCGATATGACCACCATCTATCGCGCCCAGCAAGCCCTGCAGGAAAGTGAATCTCGTTATCGTCAGTTGATTGATGCCTCGCCGGAGGCAATTTTCGTTCTTGATTCACAGGGCAGGATCCTGCTGGCCAATCCTGCCGCGCTGGAAAAGTTTGCTCTGCCAGTGGGGGTTGTTGAGGACAGGGTGGGAATTTGCATCCTGTTTTCAGACGATTACCGAGATCCAGTCTTGCGGGCATTGCTGCTTGCGCTGGAAACTGGTCAGACCCAATCCTTGGAAGCCGATGCTCTGGCTTGGGACGGCCATTCTTTTACAACCGAGATTTATTTTTCACCGATTCGATCGGTGGAAAAAAGCAGCGAAGAGGTGCTGTGCCTTGTTCGGGATGTGACCGAGCGCAAACGAGCCGAACAGCGCCTGCTGCAGGCGGCCGAGATCGAGCGGCAAAACCGCGAACTGGCCGAAGCGCTGCGTGAAATTGGCCTGGCCTTGAGCGCCAGTCTGGATGTGGATGAGGTGCTGGATAAAATTCTGGAAGGGATTGCCTTGGTGATTCCGTATGATTCCGGCAATGTCACCCTGCTGGAGGGGCGATATGCCGTGATCAGTCGCAGCCGCGGGTATGATCGGTTTGGTCAGCATGTCATGGATGCGGTTCGGAGTTTTGTGTTTGAAATCGAGGCCACCGAAAATTTTCGCTGGATGCTGGAAAACCGCAAGCCGCTCATCATTCAGAATACGCACGCCTACCCCGGCTGGATTCGGGTGGAGGCAACCGACTATATTCATTCGTGGGTTGGCGCGCCGATTATCGTTCGCAATGAAGTGCTGGGTTTCCTGTCGCTGGATAAATGCGAAGAGAACTTTTATCGCCCGGAGCATGCCCGCGTGCTGGAACTGTTTGCCGCGCAGGCCGGCCAGGCGTTGTACAACGCGCGTCTCTACCGCCAAAGCCGTCAAATGCTGGAATACGAGCAGCGGGTCAATCAAATTTTGGAGAAGATTACTTCCCCGCTCGATCTAGAATCCACCATGCAGCAAATCACCTTCTACGGTTGCCAGTTGCTGGGTGCGGATAGCGGATTGGTGGCTCTGCTGGATGACCGCCGTGATGTATTGGTGACCCTGAGCGTTTATGATCCATCTCAGCAGCTGGTGCGGGTGGATGAATCGCCGCGCGGCGCGGGTCTTTCCTGGCAGGCGATTGAACGACGCTCTCTGCTCTATACCGAAAACTACTCGAGCGATCCTTATGCAAGGCCGGAGATGAGAAATAAAGGGGTGTACGCCTTCATGGCCATCCCCATTTTGACCGATGATCAGGTTTTAGGGGTTTTGAATTACTTTATGCTTTCTCCGGAGAAGAAGTTTGACCCGGCCACGATGGGGTTGGCCGAAATGCTGGCGCGTTACAGCGCGATTGCCATCCAAAAGGCGCGCCTGCTGGAAGAAGCCACCCGCCGCGCTCGTGAGGCGGAAACGCTTCAGCAGGCATCCGCTGCAGTTTCCTCGGCCCTGCGGTTGGAGGAAGTGCTGGATGAGGTGCTGGATAATCTGGCGCGGGTGGTTCCCTACGATTCGTGCGCCTTATTTTTGAAGGAAGGTGATCATTTATGGGTGGTTGCGGCGCGTGGTTTTGCTCATAAAGAAAAGGTGGTTGGCCAGCGTTTCCCGGCGCAGGATGAATTGCTTCAGGAGAGTGTGAAGAAGGGGGCTGCGTTGATTCTGCCGGATGCGCAGAAGGACGCCCGTTACAAACGCTGGGGCGATGCGGCCCATTTGCATTCATGGATGGGGGTGCCGCTCATCAAACGCAATACCGTCATCGGGTTTTTGACCATTGATCACCGGCAGCCGAATGTCTACACCGAAAATCATGCTAAATTGGCGCAGGCTTTCGCCAATCAGGCTGCGGCTGCCATTGAAAACGCGCGCCTGTTCGAATCGGTGCAGCGCATGGCCATCAGCGACCCGCTGACCGGTTTATACAACCGCCGTCATTTCTTTGAGATGGCTTCCAAAGAATTTTACCGCGCCCGCCGTTACGGCAAAGCCCTTTCGGTCGTGATGATGGACCTGGACGATCTCAAACTGATCAACGATACCTATGGACATCTAGCGGGCGACCAGTTGATCATCTTCATTGCCGATCAATGCCGCAAGCAGCTGCGCAAGGCGGATCTGGCGGCTCGGTTTGGGGGGGATGAATTCATTCTGTTGCTGCCGGAAACCGGATTGGAGCAAGCCATGCAGGTTGCCTGGCGGCTGCGGGATGCCGTTGCCCGCGGTCTGGTGGATGAACAGGGCGGTGTGGTGGCTTCGGGGGTCAGTTTGGGGGTAAGCACGATTGATCCCACCTGTAATTCACTCGAACTGATGGTCAACCGCGCTGATCAGGCGCTCTACACCGCCAAAGAGAGCGGGAAAAATCGAGTGTGCGCCTGGGTGGATGGACAGGTGCGCAGTTTTGCCACCAAACCGCTTGTTCCGCCAACAGATGAGCGCGGCTGAGCGGCTCAGCCATCGGCTTTACCGGATGCGCGGGGAGAATGATCTGTTTTGCGCGTCCGGCTCAGTCCCATAATGATTCCCAGCGCCAGCGACCACGCGGCAGCCAATCCGATTTGAACGTCAACCGGCATCAGAAAGGTGATGGTGTGAGCCGGTATCCAAAACCAGATCAGGGTTGTCCAGGCACGGGTAATTCCCTCGAAACCGCGTTGACCGAGGATCAGGTTGTCCTCCAGCCGGTGGAAAGCCATCATTTGCGGGCCAAAGAAGGTGTTGGTCAGGATCGAAACCGCTAGCGCCCACCCCACTCCCTGACCAAAAAAAGCCGGTAACAACTGATGATCCAGCAGCGCCCGGGTAAAGCCGCGCATGCCGGTGAAGCCATACTTGATGATGATCCCCAGGAGCGCCCATGCCAACATCTTGGCGACGATTTGTCCGGCGCTGCCGGGCAGGCCGAGCCGCCGCTGTTGAATGACGAACGAAATGATTTCCCCCAACGTTCCCAGCAAGGCAAATTGAACGGCTGCCGAGAGCAGCGGGTATTCACTGACCCATTTCAGATAAAGTTCCACGCTTGAACCTCCGGCTTTCCAGAACTGCACCGCCGCCCATTCCCAGCAGCAGCACGCCGCCGCCGATCAGCGCAAACATCCATGAAAGGTTGAGGGCGGCTGCCAGCAATCCGCTTAACCACGGACCAAGAAACATTCCCAGCGAATAGACCGACTGGTGCAGCCCCATGGCGGTGGTGCGTTCAGCCGCCTCCACACGGTTGATGCTCAAGCCCATCAGCAGCGGGTAACCGATACCGAACCCCAATCCAATGCAGAACTGAAAGGCGAACACAAAAGGCAGGCTTGGCGCCCAGGCCGCGCCCAGCATCCCGCCCCCCAGAAGGGCAAAACTGAGCATGACCATGCGCCGATGACCGAAGCGCTGCGCCAATACTGCTGCCAGACTGTTACCGGCCAGCCCGATCAGCAGGTTAAGGCTGAGCAGGCTGCCGATGACCACATCGGATGCGCCTTTTTGGCGGGCAAGGATGGGGATGAAGGTGAAGGTGGCGGCAAAATCGGCGGTGTGGGTCAGGGCTTGCAGCAGGGATGGCAGCATCACCTCCCGCCGGCTGGCCAATCGTTTCAGGCCGTTCAAGGAGGGTTTACGGGGTGGCGTGGGCGCCTCTGGTAAAAAGAGGAGGATGATGGCGGCCAACAGAGCCGAACCGGCGGCCAGGTTGAAGGCGAGCGGGTAACCGCCGAGTTCGTTCAGCCAGCCGTTGGCGGCTGTGGCGACGATCCGCCCGGCGGTGCCGGTCATTGCCAGAATGCCGGTGGCCCTGACCACCTCACCAGCCGAAAAGCGGTTGGAAAACAGCACCACCAGCGGCACCCACGTGCCGGCAGAAACCCCCACCAGGGCGCGCCCAAAGGTGGCGGTTTGGATGGTGGGGGCATGGCCCAGCGTCAACGCGCCGGCAGCCACCAGCAGCAGCCAGACGAGGGCAAACGGTTTGCGGCGGCCGGCCCAATCGGCCAGAATGCCGAGCGGCAGGCGCACGATCAACTGCCACAAGCCGTACATGGAGAGCGCCGTACCGATCAGAGCCAGATCGCTGGTTTTGGTTTGCAAGTACAATGGCAGGGTGGGAACATACAGGTAGAGAGCCGACCAGTACAGAAAGACGACCACTAAGAACAGGGCATTCAAATGGGGAAACCTCATAGGGAAAAAGATGAACGGGCGGCTTGCGCCGGAATGGCTTAATTGTGAAACAAAGTGGCTGGAATGACAAGCCAAAACAAGGCGGCGAATCGCCACGCAGGCAGCGGAAAGGGTCGCCTTGACCAGCCCTGTAAAAACCTCTTGAATTCGCGGGCGAAATCTGCTAACATCTGTTCAGAAAGGGTTCAAATGTAACATGAACGGAGCGACAATCGCCTCGATTTCCACCCGCGAGCAACTGCTGGCGCGGGTGGCGTGGTTGTACTATGAGCAAGACCTGACTCAGGCCGAAATTGGCGCGCGGCTGGGTCTGTCCCGCATCACCGTCAACCGTTTGTTAAAGGAAGCCCGTCAGAATGGAATTGTGGAGATTCGCATCCGTCCGGTCGGTATGCATCTCCCCCTGGTCGAAACGCTGATTCAGCGTTACTCCTTGCAGGATGCCTGGCTCGTCCCCACAGCCGATCCAAACGACGAGGAACTGGCTCAATCGCTGGCGCAGATGGCGGCCACCTTGCTGGCGCAGCGTTTGCAAGAGGGCTGGACGGTGGGGATCGGTATCAGTCGTACCATTTCCTACATTCCCGATTTTCTGACGCTGGAAAAGCCGATCCCCTGCCGGTTTGTGACCTTGATGGGCGGTTTGTATTTCCGTCCCGTGCAGGTCAACCACAACTTCGATGTGCTGACCCGGCTGGCTGTGGCTACTCATGGAGAGGCTTACTACCTGCCACTACCGACTTTTGTCAGTGAGCCGGCTACCCGCGATTCCCTGCTGGCTGATCCGCTCATTCAGCGCAGTTTGGAAGTGGCCCGTCAGGCGCAGATGGCTATTTTCAGCGTGGGAACGGTTGATTCGGCTGCCCTCCTGTACCAGGTGGGGGTGATTGGCGAGGAAGACCTGAAAGAACTGCAAGAACATCAGGCGGTAGGGGATGCGCTGGGTTATTTCTTCGACTCGCACGGTCATCCGGTGCCGGCCGAAATCCATCAGCGGCTGCTGGGGATTTCTCTGGAAGATTTGCGCCGCATCCCCCTGAAAATGCTGGTGGCGGGGGGAGAGTCCAAACGGCTGGCCGTGCGGGCTGCGTTGCGCAGCCGATTGGCAGATGTGCTGGTAACCGATGTGGATACCGCAGGCTGGTTATGTGATTTGAAGGAGGTTTAGGCAATGGACAAGGACTGGTTGATTGGCTGGGATGCAGGCAGCAGCGGCGGGCGCTGTCTGCTGGTCAACCGCGTGAGCGGTCGCATCTTCACCGGTTATCGTTCGTGGGTTCATCCGCCCTCTCCGTTGGGCGGTTGGGCTTATGATCTGGATGCCCAAACCATCTGGCAAACCCTGGGCGAATTGACCCGCGAGGTGTTGAGCCGGGCGGGGGTGCAGGCGCAGCAGGTGGCTGGCATGGCGGTTGTCAGCATGCGCCACACGCTGGTGCTGGCGGATGAAAGGGGCGCAGTCCTGTTTGCTGCGCCCAACCGCGATGCGCGCGCCGTAGAACAAGGCATGGCGCTGGCAGAGGAGCGCGGTCTGGAACTGTATCGGCGCACGGGTCACTATCCCAGCCCGGTTTTGATGGTTTCTCGTTTACTGTGGATCCTGCAACATCAACCGGCGCTGTTGGAACGTGCCCGCTTTGCCCTGACGCTGAGCGACTGGCTGACCTGGCGATTGTGCGGCGTGCCAGCCGCGGAAGCCTCGCAGGCGGCCGAATCGGCGTTATTTGACTTGCAAGAACGGACGTGGGCCGCTGATTGGATTGCCGGGCTGGGTATTCCGGAGCGAATTTTCCCGGATGTGGTTTGGGCGGGCAGCCGGCTGGGCGGGCTAACCGCCGAGGCGGCTAAATTTTTAGGCTTGGGGCAGGATGTGATCGTGGCAGTCGGCGGCGCCGATACGCAGGCGGCTCTGCTGGGCATGGGCATCACCTCAGCCGGACAGGCTGGCATTGCAGCCGGCAGCACCGCCCCCGTGGCGGTGACTTCGGCTGCGCCGCGCCTGCACGCCGAGGGACGCACCTGGTGCGGCCTGCACCTGCTGCCGGGAATTTATATGGTGGAAAGCAACGCCGGCTCGGCCGGCAGCGCGCTGGAATGGGCGGCGGGGGCGCTGTACCCGCACTCACCGCAGCCGGTTGCGGCGTTGTGTGCCGAAGCGGAAACCGTGCCGCCCGGCGCAGGCGGCGTTTTCTCCACGCTGGGGGTTCAGTTATTCAACGCTGCCGAGCTCGGCCTACCGGTCGACTCGCTCGCTTTTTCCACTTTCAGCCTGCCGGCTGGCGAGGCCGGGCGGGCGCATCTGGCGCGCGGCATTCTGGAGGGGTTGGCGGCTTCCATGCGTTTGAATTTAGAGCAGGCGCAGGAAGTGGCTGGCGCAGCGGCGCAGGCAGTTCGCGCCGGGGGTGGAATGACCCGCAGTGAGGTCTGGATGCAAATGCTGGCGGATGTGTGCGCTCAGCCGGTGGAAGTGTGCCGCACGCCGCAGGCGGCTGCGCTCGGAGCGGCCATGTGCGCCGCCAGCGGCTCGGGAGCAGCCGCCTCGTTGGTGGAGGCGGCGCAGGTTTTGGGCGGCGAGCGGCGCGCCTGCTCGCCAGAAGCCGAGCGGGTCCGTTTTTACGGCGAATGGTTCGAGGAGTGGGATGCCATCCGCCGTCAGCGGGCAGAGGCTGACCAGACCGCCGCGGTGGCCATGGTTCAGGCAATGCAGCAGCGAGCGGCCTCGCCTGCCAGCCTGCCGCGCGATTTTCGGCCGCGCATCTTGGTAACCGCTGATTTGGGCGAGGAAGCGGTACGGCTGCTCGGCGAACTGGGTGAGGTAACTTACGCCAGTTACCGCGCCGAAGGCCGCTTGTTGAGCGGGGACGATCTGGTAGAGGCTTTGCGGGGTTTTCAGGTTTTCGTCACCGAAGTGGACATTGTGGACGCGGCGGCGCTGGAAAAACTGCCCGATTTGCGCCTGATTTTTGCCTGCCGCGGTAACCCGGTCAACATTGATGTACAGGCCTGTACGGCCGCCGGTGTGCCGGTGATCAACACGCCCGGGCGCAATGCCGATGCGGTCGCCGATCTGACGATTGCGTTCATATTGATGCTGGCGCGCCGTCTGCCGGAAGCGGCCGCTTTTCTGCGTCAGCCCGGCGGCGAAGCCGGCGACATGGGACGAATGGGCCAGGCCTTTTTTGCCTTTCAGGGCAAGGAGTTGTGGGGCAAGACGGTCGGGGTCATTGGCGGCGGGGCAATCGGACGGCGGGTCATCCGCCGGCTGCTGCCCTTTGAGGCGCGTGTACTGTTGTACGATCCTTTCATCAGCGAAGGCCAGGCGGCTCTGTTTGGCGCGCAAAAGGTTGAGTTGGACGAGTTGCTTGCCCATAGCGATTTCATCACCCTGCACGCGGCGGTTACCGATGAGTCGCGCGCCATGCTGGACGAAGAAGCCTTCCGCCGCATCAAGCCGGGCGCGTATCTAATCAATACTGCCCGCGCTGCGCTGGTGGATCAAAGCGCGTTGATCGAAGCGCTGCAAAGCGGGCGGCTGGCGGGGGCGGCGCTGGATGTCTTTGCGGTCGAACCACCCGCCAGCGATGATCCCCTGCTGGCCTTGCCGAATGTGATTGCCACCCCCCACATCGGCGGCAACACGCAGGAGGTGGGCATTCATCAGGGGCAAATCATTCTGGAAGAGATGAAACGGCTGTTGAGTGGCAGCGCGCCGCGTTACGCGCTCAACCCGCCAGCTCTGGCCGGTTTTGGCTGGGAAGGGGAGCGCCGCGCCGACCGCAAAGCGCTGGAAAAACTGCGCCACACTTCCACGACCGGCGTCAGCGACATCGAAGCGTCTGCCAAAGCCGCTGCTCAACCGGCTGAAAAGCGCAGCGGGCTGCTGAGTGGGCTGAAACGCCTGCTCGGCAAACCTGCCCAGTCTGAACCTCCAGCGGCAACACCGCCGGAACAGGATGGAGCGGGGGATGGCGATACCGCTGGGCGCTTCCAACAATTGTTGATTCGTTTTCTGCAGGAGATCGAAAGCGACCCCGAAATTCAGGCCTTTGCGCGGGGCAAAAATGTAACCTTTCAATATACGCTGAAAGACCTGGGCAGCACCTTTTTCATGCGCTTTGCGGATGGGGAAGTGCGCGCCGGAATGGGCGAACCGCCCAACCCGCCGGATGTGCGCCTGAAAATGACCGCCGATACACTGGACGGGATTTTTACCGGACGGTTGAATCCCACCCGCGCTGCCATGAGCGGAAAGATTTCCTTCAGCGGCGACACTGCCAAGGCGATGACCATGCAGAAAATCAACCTGAACGCACCCTACCAGCGCGCTCGTCAGGCAGTGGGCGACCCCGGCGATTTGAGCCGACTGAGCGCCTCGGCGGCGTCAGCGGCAGGAGTGGGGGGCGGCGTAGTTGCTCCTGCCCAGCCAACCTCAGCGGCTTCGGCCGCAGCTGCCCAGCCATACCCTGCGGCGGCGGTCATCCGCAAGGTTGGAGATGTGCGGGATGAAATTCTGGAGATCATTCATGAATTGTATGAGCGCGGTTGGATCACGGCAACCGGCGGCAACCTCAGCGCACGGGTGGAAGGCAAGCCGGATGAAGTGTGGATCACGCCCAGCGCTATTTTCAAGGGCGACTTGCGCCCGGAGATGATGGTGCGGATTGACCTGCATGGCAACCCGCTGGGTGAATTTGATTATAGCGCGTCCAGCGAACGGCGGGTGCATTGCGCCATTTACCGCGCCCGCCCGGACGTACAAGCTGTGGTTCACACCCATGCGCCGTATGCCACTCTGCTGGCGTTGAGCGGTACGCCGTTCTTACCCATTTCCACCGAAGCGGCTTTCATCGGCGAGATCCCGGTTGTGCCGTTCATCATGCCGGGCACGGATGAACTGGGTGAGGCGGTGGCAAATGCGCTGGGCACAAAGGGGATTGCCGTGCTGATGCAGAATCACGGCTTGGTGGTGGCTGGCAGCAGCCTGCGCCGAGCGGCGGATATGACCGAAGTCATCGAAACCACCGCCCAAAAGCTGATCACCTGCCGTATAATGGGTGTACAGCCGGCGATGTTACCGGAGGAAGTCGTCCAGTCGCTGCGCGAGATGGGCAGTATGCTGGCTTGATCCGATTTGCCAAACGGGCAGGGGGACAATAAAGCGATACCAGTCCTGAGAACGAAACCCCAAAAATGAGTACCCCTGCAGAGCCGGCGGTTTTCCCCAACCGCCGGCTTATTGCTTGCAGAGGGATGGACGAGACAAAGCGTCGTTGAGGGGTATTTTCTCTTTAATCCAGCATTAACCGGCCGGCCTGACCGAAGATCGGGTACAGGGCGGTTTCGTCCGGCGCGCCGCTGGTGAGGAGGAAGATACGGCAGGTGCGGGTGTAGCCCCAATCGTGCAGGACGCCGGGGATCGAGCCGGTTTTGTGGTAGAAGTCCACCTTGTCGCGCGGCAGATCGCGCTTGAGCAGTAAGTCATCCTGATTGACCAGCAGCATCGGCTCGACCCAGGCCTTTTCGGCGGCCGTGAGGGCCTCGAACCCATCATAAAAGCGGATGCAGTCCTGCGGGCTGATCCAATTGTCCAGCCCCTTTTTGCGGGCTTCAAAGTCCATCAGTTTGCGCTGCAATTCGGTGGCGGTCAGCCCCATTTCATGCCGGAAGAGGTGATTGAGCCGTTCCAGCCCGATGCGGCGGATGATCAGGTTGGTACACAGGTTGTCCGATACAGCCATCATCATCAGCAGGATGTCATGGTAGGGCAGTTGGCGGGCTTGCAGCAGCCATGAAAAACCTGCCCCGTGGACTTCCGGCTCGTCATCCAGGCGGCATATCTCGCGCTGGTTGACCTCTCCCCGTCTTTCGAGCAACGCCCATGCCAGCAAAATCGGAATTTTAATGATAGAGGCTGCCGGAAAGCGCTCGGCATTGCCGGCCTGAATCGGGGTGGAATTTTTGTGCCGGAAATAAAACGAAAACTGGATATTAAGGGTATTGATTTCTTCTAAAAAAGGGGTATGATACATACAGTAATTATACTGCTCTCACTTCCCAATTAAGGTCTTCTTTCAGGGAGCATCCAAAAAGGAATGACATATTCCCCCAAAAAACGGGAAATTTCTCACCCCTGTTGGGCTTTGCTGGCACAGGGGTTGAATTGACAGTACCCCCCTTAAGGTGTAGAATGCAATTTGTGTTCAGATACATCCGCTATTATTATCCCCCTCTCTTTTCTTAATTTTGAATCACTGTCCAATCCAGAGGTCAATGCATGCCCGATATTCTTCAAGTGCAAGGTCTGGAAACACAATTTCGTACCCGTGAAGGGATTATTCATGCAGTCAACGGGGTATCCTTCAATCTGAAAGAAGGCGAGACGCTGGGAATAGTGGGGGAAAGCGGCTGCGGCAAGAGCGTGACCGTCATGTCCATGCTGCGGCTGATTCCCTCGCCGCCCGGTAAAGTAACAGCGGGTAAAGCCCTGTTTCAGGGGCGCGATTTACTGACCATGAGCGATGAGGAAATCCGTCACATCCGCGGCGCGCAAATCAGCATGGTCTTTCAGGACCCGATGACTTCTTTCAACCCGGTGCTGACCATTGGTCGGCAGGTATCCGAGCCGTTGGAAGTCCACATGGGTTTGAACCAGAAGCAAGCCGAAGACCGCGTGGCGGAAATGCTGTCAAGGGTCGGCATTCCCAATCCAAAAGACCGCCTGAACAATTATCCTCACCAGTTTTCCGGCGGAATGCGCCAACGGGTGATGATTGCCATGGCGCTGGTCTGCAGCCCGCAGATTTTGATCGCTGATGAGCCAACCACCGCGCTGGATGTGACCATTCAGGCGCAGATTGTGGATCTGGTCAAACGCCTGCGTGATGAAATGGGGATGGCGATCATCTGGATCACTCATGATTTGGGGGTGATCGCCGGCCTGGCCGATCGCATGGCCGTCATGTATGGCGGTTTCATTATCGAAACAGCGCCCGTCCGAGATTTGTATGCCCACCCAACCCATCCCTATACTATCGGTTTGCTGGGCAGCCTGCCGCGCATGGACGAAGCCGGCAGCCGCCGCTTGGTTTCGATTGATGGGTTGCCGCCGGTGCTGCTGGAAAGACCCAATTACTGCCCGTTTGCGCCGCGCTGCAAATTCGCTGTGGAGCGCTGCTGGCACGAAAATCCCCCATTGATGCAGGTTTCTCCTGATCACTATTCGGCCTGCTGGGTGGATACCGAAACGGGGAGGGAACGGTCATGACAAGCAGCGAGGTCATCCTTCAAATTCGTGATCTGGTCAAGCATTTTCCGATCATGCGCGGGACGCTGATTCAGCGGCAGGTCGGTTCGGTCAAAGCCGTGGACGGGGTTTCCTTTGATATTTTTCGGGGCGAAACGCTCGGGCTGGTGGGCGAATCGGGCTGCGGAAAGTCCACCACCGGCCGCGCCATTTTACAACTCTACCGCCCTACCTCGGGGAGCGTCCTTTTCGAAGGGGTGGATTTGGTCAGGCTGAAGGGTGAAGAATTGCGCAAAATGCGCCGCAGGATGCAGATGATCTTTCAAGACCCGTATGCCAGCCTCAACCCGCGCATGACGGTGGGGCAAATCATCAGTGAGCCGCTGCTCATTCACGGAATTGCCGATCGCAAAGCGGCGCAGGAACGCGCTGAAGAATTGCTGCGACTGGTTGGTTTGAACCCGGCTTACACCAACCGCTACCCGCATGAATTTTCCGGCGGGCAGCGTCAGCGGGTGGGGGTGGCGCGCGCTCTGGCGCTGGAACCCGCCTTCATTGTTTGCGACGAGCCGATTTCCGCGCTGGATGTTTCGGTGCAGGCTCAGGTGGTCAATCTGCTGGAAGATTTGCAATCCCAGCTGGGGTTGACCTATCTGTTCATTGCCCACGATCTTTCGATGGTGCGCCACATCAGTAATCGGATTGCGGTGATGTACCTGGGAGTGGTTGTGGAACTGGCTGACCGCCATGAACTCTACAATCATCCGCTGCACCCCTACACTCAGGCGCTGCTTTCGGCGGTGCCGATTCCCGACCCGGTCATCGAAGCGCGCCGTCAACGCATCATCCTGAAAGGGGATGTTCCCTCGCCGATCAACCCGCCTTCCGGCTGCCGCTTCCGCACGCGCTGCCCGCTGGCCGATACTATCTGCGCTGAGCAGCGTCCGGAGTTTCGCGAGGCAGCCCCGGGGCATTGGGTGGCCTGTCACATGGTTTGATCCACATTATTGAAAACGGATGTTTTCGATTCTCGAAAGGAGGTGATGGCTGGGAAGCAGCGGTTAAACCAGTTTTACGGATGAAACCCCAACGGTTTCAAAGTCAGTATCCACTTTTATCCAAATTTCTCTAGGAGGAGAAAGATATGCGTTCCAAACTACTTGTTTTCGTGTCTGTGCTGATTTTGGCGAGCATGGTGCTTTCTGCCTGCCAGCCGGCCGCCCCCACCCCCGAAACCATTGTGCAAACTGTGGTCGTGGAGGGTGAAGTGCGCGAGGTGGTCGTAACCGCCACCCCGGCTGCTGCACAACCTGAGGCCAAACCAGCCGTGCTGCGGGTTAACCTTGGTTCGTGGCCGGACATCATTGACCCGCAGAAGTCATCCTTCGTCAATGAAATTGCTCACCTCAAACTGATCTACGAAGGGCTGACCAAACTGGATGGACAGTTGAATACCGTCCCCGGCGCTGCGGAGAAATGGGAATACAACGAGGATGCCACCGAGTTGACCTTCACCCTGCGCAAGGGCTTGAAGTACAGTGATGGCACCATCCTCAACGCCAAGCGCTTTGAGTATTCCATTTTGCGCAACATTGATCCGGCTACGGCGGGCGAGTATGCCGCCATCACCGACAACATCGCTGGCGCGGTAGCCTGGCGCGAAGCTGATGTTGCCAGCCTGAGCGAGGAAGAACTGCAAGCGCTGAAGGAAGGTGTGGAAGTCAAAGCGCTCGACCTGAACGACAACCCCTGCACCGATTACGAACAGGAAGACTGCCTGATTCTCAAAGTCGGTCTGGATGGCGACCCGGCCACTCCCGAACGTGAACCGGCGCCCTTCATGCACACCGTGCTTTCCCTGTGGGTGACCTACCCCGCCAAGGAAGAATTGATCAACGAAGGCGGCGAGATCTGGTGGACTTCTTCGAAGTATCACATCGGCAACGGCCCGTTCATCGTCAAGACTCTGGAACCGTTTGTGCGCGGTTACTTTGTGCCGAACCCCAACTACTGGGCTGGCGTGCCAACCTACGATATTGAATTCTCCTACATTACGGACAGCGCCGTGGCTTTTGAAGCCTACAAGAACAACGAATTCGATATCGTCCCGCTGGCTGCGGAAGACCTGGCTGTCGTTCAGCAGGATCCTGTGCTGAGCAAGGAAGCCCAAATCTACCCCGGCTCCTGCACCTTTGCCTTCTACATGAATCAGGACAAACCGCCCTTCGATGAAAAAGCGGTGCGCGAGGCCTTTGCCTACGGTACCAACCGCGAAGCGTGGGTGACCGACATTCTGCAAGGGCTGGGTTCACCGACCCTGACCTGGATCCCCAAGGGCTTCCCCGGCTACGACCCGAACGAAACCCGCTACGGGTTCGATCTGGAAAAGGCCAAAGAGGCGATTGCCCGCTCCAGCTACGGCTCCTTCGAGAATCTGCCGCCCATCAAATTGACCTTCGCCGGCACCGCCCGCAACCGCACCCGCTTCGAGTGGCTGGCCGCGCAGTGGAGCCAGAACCTGGGCGTCAAGGTTGAATTGGATCCGGTGGAACCGACCGCCTACACCGCCCTGACCAAGAACCGCGAGACCCTGCCGCAGGTCTTCTACCTCGGCTGGTGCGCCGACTACCCCGATCCGCAGAACTGGCTGAGCGTGTACTGGATGTCCACTTCCGAGTTTGCCCGCCGCTACGGCTTTGCCAATGCGGAAATGGATGCTCTGATGAAGAAGGGCGACACGACCCTCGATCCGGAAGAGCGCCTGACCTACTACGATCAGGCCCAGAAACTGCTGGTGGACACCGCTGCGGTGATCTTCATGGTCAACAATGTCAACTCCTATCTGGTGAAACCGTGGGTGAAAGGCATTGTCTTTACCCCGCAGGACGCCGGATGGCCGGGTGATGTGGATCCGCTCTCCATCACCATTGACACCTCCATGATCCCGTAAGGGACATATCTGAGTTGGTCTTTCTGGCTGGTTCTGCTCAAACGGGCAGAACCAGCCAGCCCACCCTGTCAGGATCGTCAACAGGGGATTTCTAGAAAAAAGGAAAATCGTAGATGGGAAAATACCTCATTCGGCGATTGTTCTGGCTCATACCGGTCATTATTGTTGTGTCCGGCATCACCTTCATCCTGATGCACAGCGCCCCCGGCGGCCCGTGGGATCGGGATACGACCGCCCGTCAGGTGGATCAGAACACCCAGCGGATTCTCAACGAATATTACGGATTGGACAAACCTCTCTGGCGGCAGTATGTGGCGTATGTGGTCGGGGATTTCAACAAAAAAGGCGAATTCGTGTGCGGTTTGGTGTGCGGCAATTTAGGGCCGTCTTACCGCATGCGCGGGCTGTCCATTCAGCAAATTTTGTTTGTACCGCCGGAAGGCAGGAATTTCCTCTACAGCCGGTTCGGTTATTCGATGCGGCTGGGTCTGTTTGCGCTGCTGTTTGCCGTGGTCATTGGCATTCCCGCGGGGGTGATCGCCGCACTCAAACAGAACACCATCATTGACTACATTAGTCTGTTCATCGTTACGATTGGCATTTCGGTGCCGAACTTTGTCATGGCCCTGTTCCTGATTATTTTGTTTGCCTCCACCTTGAAATGGGTCAACATCGTGCCGCGCAGTTGGGATGAGGTGAATGTGTGGATTCTACCAACCGTCATCCTCGGTTTTGGCACGATGGCGCGCACCGCGCGGCTGATGCGCGGTTCGATGCTGGAAGTGATGCGCATGGACTACATCCGCACGGCGCGTTCGAAAGGGCTGGCCGAGCGGGTGGTGGTGCTGCGCCACATGATCAAGAATTCGCTCATTCCCGTTGTCACCATCCTCGGTCCGGCTCTGGCCGCGCTGGTGACCGGTTCCTTCATTATTGAAACCATGTTTGGTTTTCCCGGCATGGGACGCGCCTATGTAACCGCCATCGGCCAGCGGGATTATTCGATGATCATGGGTACAACCCTGATTTACGCGGTGCTGATTGCGCTGGCCAATTTGAGCGTGGATATCGTTTACAGTTTCCTCGATCCACGCATCCGGTTGGAGTAGTGAGGAGGTAAACCGTGGCAACTCAACCTTCTGCAAACCCAACTCCTTCCCAGATTGCCGACCTGACCATGATGACCGTCAAGCCGCGCAGTTTGTGGGTGGACGCGTGGTACCGGCTCATCCGCAACAAGGCGGCCGTGGCCGGTATGGTGGTGATCGCCTTCTTCCTGTTCGTGGCGATTTTTGCCAAACAACTTGCCCCGCATAATCCGCTGCAAACCAATGCGGGTAAAAGTTTTTTGCCGCCGGCCTGGATGGAGGTAGGCCCGAACGGCCGGCCTTCCGACCCGGCTTTCCTGTTCGGCACCGATAACCTCGGCCGGGATGTGCTCAGCCGCACCATTTACGGGGCGCGCGTTTCGATGGTGGTTGGTTTTCTGCCAACCATTGTCATCGTGCTGCTGGGTTCCGTGATCGGTTTGCTGGCCGGGTACAAAGGCGGTCAATTCGACAACATCTTGATGCGGTTCACCGATGTCATTTACGCCTTCCCGGATTTGCTGTTCTTCATCATCGTCATGGTTACGCTGCGAGAAACGGTTGTCGGTAAATTGCTGAACGGTCTCTTCCTGCTGTTCATGGCGCTGGCAATTGTTAACTGGGTTGGCTTTGCGCGGGTGGTGCGCGGGCAGGTTCTTTCGTTGAAAGAAAAGGAATTTATCGAAGCAGCCCGCTGCATCGGCGCTTCGGATGCGCGCATCATGTTCCGCCATCTGCTGCCCAACAGCCTCGGCCCGATCATCATCCTCTCAGCGCTGACCATCCCGGGGATGATCATCACCGAAGCCATTCTGGGTTATCTGGGCTTGGGCCTGACGCCATCCACCAATCCCAACGATATTTTCATTACCTCATGGGGCGCGCTGATGCTGGACGGTCAGGTGGCGATCAACGCCCAGCCGTGGCTGATTTTGCCGCCCGCCATTTGCGTATCGTTGGTGGTGCTGGCCTTCACCTTCCTTGGCGATGGTCTGCGCGATGCGCTCGACCCGCGCCTGCAAGGCACCCAGTAAAAAACAGACCAAGCCGCTGGATCAATCCCTCTCCGGTTTCGGAAGAGGGATTTTTTTCATTTCCGGCCCGAAAATTGCAAAGCAGTTGTAAAGCCAACCGGCCATGCCTGATTTATACTAAAAACAAACCGGGAGGTGACTCTTTTGCGTCAACGCCGCTTGCAGCCGTATGCCTTTTCCCGCCTGCTGACCGTGCTGGTGTGTCTGGTCGCGGTCTTTGTGCTGGCGCTGATGCTGCTCAGCCCGGCGCGGGTTACCGTGCAGGGAGCGGTTTTATTGCCGGTTTCGCTTCACTCCGTGCGTTCAGCCGATTACAGCGCGGACAAGGTGATTGCAGCCGTGCCAGCCGTTTCGACCGCGATTATCGGCGATGCGCTGCGAGATGCCGAACCGGACGCTGAGCAGGCCGATCAGGTGTACCGCGACCTGCAATCGCCTGTGCCAACCGCAGCGCTGCCGCCGGGCATGACCCTGCCGCCGACCCGTCCTGCGCCAACGGCAACCCGCCAACCAACCTTACCTCCTGAAACGCAGCCGGCGCCCGGAGACCTGCCTTCTCAAACCCCAACCGAAACGGCGCTGCCCACCCGGCCGATCACTCAACCCACCCGCCGGCAGGCCACGCCCACCGCGCTGCCCACTGATCCACCGGGCGAGGCCACATCCACCAATCCACCACCTACCGACACTCTACCGCCAACTGCAACGCCGCTGCCGCCAACCGCCACATTCCTCCCGACGGCAACGCCCTGGCCGCCAACCGCCACCCGCACGCAGCCGGGCTATCCGCCTCCGCCGGTGACTCCCACCCGTCCAGCGTACCCGTAAGGTGAGACTTCTAAATTAGAATTGCAATTTTCCATCCCTTGCGGTAAAAATTGATATTCAGCCCTGCAGGATGGTTCAATCGGTAAGCGAATGGCTTTGAAGGAAGTCTGAGGAATACCCCGAAATGAATTTTGGGTCGTTCCGATTATGAAATCTTAGCTGCCCGCCAGCGGAGCAGCGGAATAAAGGCCGCCGAGTGTCGAAAAGATTGCAATTGCTGAGTGGAATTCAGTTTACGCTTCCGTTGCTGATTGGCATTGCGCCGTTTGGCATGATTTACGGTGTTCTGGCCATCCAAGCCGGTTTTACGCCAGCAGCGGCTCAGGCTATGTCAGCCATCGTTTTTGCCGGCTCGTCCCAGTTCATGATCGTTAACCTCGTGGCGAGCGGTTCCCCGTGGCCGGTGGTGGTCTTAACCGCTGTGATTGTCAACTTGCGTCACGCCCTATACAGCGCCTCGCTAGCGCCTTTTGTCCGCCACCTACCAGCAACCTGGAAAGCATTGCTGGCTTATGGATTAGTAGATGAGGCTTATGCAGTAGGTATCCATCATTATGAAAGGGATGGATCAACAGGTAACCAGCATTGGTTTCTGTTGGGTTCCGGTTTGGCGGTTTGGCTGTGCTGGCAGGCCAGCACGGCGGTAGGTATTTTTTTGGGTGCGCAAATTCCGGCAGCCTGGTCTCTGGATTTTACGCTGGCATTGACTTTTATTACGATCGTTGTGCCTGGCTTGAAGGACAAGCCATTGTTGCTTTCGGCTGTATCGGCTGCGATAACGGCAGTGGCGGTCTTTTCCCTTCCTTACAAGTTAGGATTGATTCTGGCAGCGTTGGTTGGAATTACGGTTGGATTGTGGTGTGAGAAGACATGCTCAAATTCTGGTTGATAATCCTGCTGGCGGGTATCTTGACTTATGCGATTCGGCTTTCCTTCATAGCCACGCATAGCCGCTGGCGGGCTCCCAAATGGTTCGTACAGGCTTTGCGGTATGTGCCGTCATCGGTGCTGAGCGCCATTATCCTGCCCGAATTGCTGGTGATGGATGGGCAGGTATTTCTCTCTCCGCTAAACCCGCGTTTGTTGGCAGGACTTGCTGCCATCTTAATTGCATGGCGCACGCGCAAGCCTTTGGCAACCATCGGCGGGGGCATGCTGCTGCTTTATCTGGTTCAATACTTGCTGCAATGATCCGCCTGGCGAGGTTGAATAGTAGAATTAACCCATGTGGCTGATGATGAATCCCGAGAGAGCGTATGCCGGCAGATTGGTGGTTCGTTTCGGCTGAGCAAATCGGCTGGTCGGTGTTGAGCGCCGGCCTGATTTTGCTGCTGCCGGGCGCGGGGCTGCTGGTGTGGCTGGCGCGCCAGCCGATGGATTGGCTGGAATGGCTGGCAGAGGCGCTGGGCTTGTCGCTCTCGCTTACTGCCTTGATCGGTTTGGCCGGATTTTTGCTGCAGTTGCGATTTACGCCGGTATTCATTTTTGGCCTGCTGGCGGTCAGCCTGCTCTCCCTCACGGTCGGCGGGTTGTTGCGCCTTTCGCCGGGGGGCGAACGACAAACTGCCAAACTCAATTGGGCGGGGGGGTTGTTCGGGCTGATTGGGCTGGCAGGGGTGTTATACTGGCGCTGGTTTCAGGCACGCGAGTTACACCTGCCAGCTTGGGTAGATTCGCTGCATCACACCCTCATCGTGCAGAAAATCCTGGAGGCGGGGGGAGTACCGGCCAGTCTTGCCCCGCAGGTCAACGCTCCGCTGGCCTATCACTATGGTTTTCATCTGAGTACAGCCTTGTTTGTGTGGCTGAGTGGTTGGGACGCCCCCACCGGCGTGTTGGTGTTCGGTCAGGCGCTGAACGGCCTGATTGCCCTGTCGGTTTACCGGCTGGTCAAAGGCTGGTGGGGGGAATGGAAACGAGCCGGTCTGGCCGCGCTGCTGGTGGGTTTTGCCTTTCAAATGCCGGCATATTATGTAACCTGGGGACGCTACACTCTCTCGGCTGGGCTGGCGCTGCTGCCGTTAGCCATGATGGCAGTTGAACGCGCTGCCTGTCCGCAGGCGCACCGCGCCGAGCGGATTCAGGCGATGCTTCTCTCCGCCGGAGTGGCACTGACGCACCTGACTGCGCTGCTGCTGCTGGCTTTTTGGGTGATGCTGCTGTTGGCGGAGGTGGCTCTCCGCCGCTTGCGAAGAGGGACCGCTTCATCTGGCGCAGTTGACCTGCGCGACGGGTTGACGGCCGGGTTGAGTGCGGCAGCAGGGGTGGGGCTGGCCGCCCCGTGGTTGTGGCGCATCTGGCAGCAATTTGCGGCCAGTGCGGGGGTGTCGGTTGTTTCCCCGCTGGATGGCGGACAAACCGATTACTGGAATTACATTCTTTACCTGCTCGGTCCGAATTATAATCACGCCCTATTTATCGCTGCCGGCGCCGGTTTGCTGTGGAGTTTGCTGCGGGCAGGCGCTCGTCGTTTGGCTGTTTGGGGAATGGTCATCGCCGTGTTGATGCTGCCTTGGGGGGTGCGCCTCAATCCAATTCGCCCGGATCACATGGCGATTGTGCTTTTCCTGCCGGCCGCGCTACTGCTGGCTAATCTGCTGGTGGGGCTGGGGGAGCAAGCCGCCCATCTACGGTGGCGTTTCCTCCGGCTGTGCGGGCAGGGGATCATAGTCGCAGCCGCGTTGGCAGCGGTGGTGTGGGGCGGTTGGCAAAGCCGTTCGGTGATCAACCCTGAAACGGTGTTTGTCACTCGAGCAGACCTGCAAGCCTTCGAGTGGATTCGCCAGAACACGCCACCGCAGGCACGTTTTCTGATCAACACCACCCAATGGATGAGCGGGGTTTATCGCGGTGTGGATGGCGCTTACTGGCTGCCACTCACTACCGGCCGCCAAACTCTTTTGCCACCAGCGTTGTACACCCTCGGTCAGCCGGAAGAAGTCCGGCAGATCAATCATCTGGCAGAGCGCGCCGCTCGTCTTGCTGACTGTGACGAGGCGTTCTGGTCGCTGGTGGAAGAAGGCGGCTTTGATTATGTGTACCTGCGCGAAGGACGCGGCAGTTTGCAGCCAACGGCGTTGTTGAATTGCAGCGATGCGGTATTGATTTACCGGCGGGACGGGGTATTTGTTTTTCATTTGGAACGCTGATCCTTCATTTGTGTTGCTGAGTTGGGGTGATTTTAAGTTCAAAGACTAGACATCTTCATTGCATAATTCCAAAAAGAAAGTAAAATAGGGGAGTAGTTTTCCTCTGTTTGTTTGTCCTTTTTTCTTGTGAAATTTACCACCAACATGCCCGTTTGTGATATACTTTCAAACGGGTAATTGGACTATATTTGTGCGAATTGAAAGGCCCATCATGTTCGAAGACTACCTTCCCCTGTTGGTCATCCTTGCTCTCGCCGTTTTGATTGGTTTTATCGTTATTCTGCTGGGCGTTTTGTTCGGGCCGCGCCGTCCCACTCCGCGCAAAATGGCGCCTTATGAATCGGGTATGGTGCCCTACGGTCCGGGTCGGCGGCGCATGTCCATTCGCTATTATCTGATCGCGGTTCTTTTCATTCTATTCGATATTGAGGTGGTTTTTGTAGTATCTTGGGCGGTGGTTCTGCGCAAGTTGGGAACCTTGGGACTGCTCGGGATGCTGGTGTTTCTGGTCGTTTTAGAGGTAGCGCATTTGTACGCGTGGAAGAAAGGAGCATTAGAATGGGATTAGAGCAGAAAACCGGCAATTTAGGGGTTGTAACAACTTCATTGGAACAGGTGGTCAACTGGGCGCGCACCAACTCGATGTGGCCAATGCTGTTTGGGCTGGCCTGTTGTGCCATTGAGATGATGGCTGCTCAAGCGTCGGCCTATGATATGAGCCGCTTTGGCATGGAATTGATGCGTGCCAGCCCGCGACAGTCGGATTTGATGATTGTCGCCGGGCGGGTGACGCGCAAGATGGCTCCCGTGCTGCGACAGTTGTACGATCAGATGCCCGACCCAAAGTGGGTGATTGCCATGGGCGACTGCGCTTCGTGCGGCGGCGTGTTCAACAATTATGCCATTGTGCAGGGGGTGGATGAGGTTGTCCCCGTAGATGTGTATGTGGCGGGCTGTCCGCCGCGCCCGGAAGGTTTGATCCACGGGGTGATGACCCTGCACGAAAAGGTCAAACGCGAAAAACTGAAAGACTGGGCATAAGTTTTTCTTATCTGGATAGGCACATTGATCTCCATAGGTTGTGAATATTGGAACAAAGCAGGATGGAGTAACGGATGAGCGAACATCTCGAAAAAGTGGTACACGACTTTCAGGAACGGTTCAATGCCGATCTGCACCGCTATGCCGGCGAAACCACCCTGATCGTCAGCCGGGAGCATATTTTGGAAGCCGTGCAGTCCCTGCGGGATGAGTACGGCTTCGATGTTTTGATTGATGCCACAGCGGTGGATTACTGGCCTGAGCAAACTCCTCGTTTTCATGTGGTCTATCAGTTCTACTCGATGACCCACAATCTTCTGCTGCGGCTGCGTGTTCCGCTGGACGGCAACGCTCCGCACATTGACACTATTGAGGGCATCTTTCCTAATGCCAATTGGAAGGAACGCGAAATCTGGGACATGTTCGGCATCACCTTTGATGGTCACTCCGATCTGCGCCGCATTTTGATGCCGTATGATTGGCAGGGGCATCCGCTGCGCAAGGATTATCCGCTCGGCTACGAGGAACCGCAGTTCTCGTTCAACTATGAAGAAATTGACCGGCGCAAGCCGTACGCAAAGGAATGAGGCGGAGGCAGCTATGACCGAGTTACGCCCTGTTACGGTAGATGAACTGCGCCATCTGGTCAGCGAGCGCGCTCTTGCCGGCGAAACCATGCTGCTCAACATGGGGCCGCAGCATCCCAGCACGCACGGCGTGCTGCGCCTGTTGCTGGAACTGGATGGCGAAATTGTGGTCAACTGCATTCCGGATATTGGTTTCCTGCACACCGGCATTGAAAAGAACATGGAGGCCAAGACCTACCAGCAAGCCGAGGTGATGACCGACCGGATTGATTATATGAACAACATGGGCAACAACCTGACCTACTGCCTGGCAGTGGAAAAACTGGTCGGGCTGGATGTGCCCCCGCGCGCTCAAGCCCTGCGCGTCATTCTGGCGGAGCTGCAGCGGATTTCATCTCACCTGCTCTGGCTGGGCACCAGTTCGCTGGATCTGGCGGCCATGTCGGTCTTTTTGTACTGCATGCGCGAACGTGAATTGATTCTGGATGTCTTCGAAATGATCTCCGGTCAGCGCATGATGACCACCTACATACGGCCGGGCGGGGTGTGGCGGGATGTTCCGGTAGAGTTCGAGGCTGCCGTACGTCACATTGTGGATATCATGCCGGCGCGCATTGACGAGTATGAATCGATGCTGACCAATAACATGCTCTTTCTGGAACGTACGCAGGGTATCGGGGTCATTTCCACCGAAGACTGCAAGCGCTGGGGGTTGAGCGGGCCGGTCATCCGCGCCACCGGTTTGGCGTATGACCTGCGCAAGGTGCGCCCCTACAGCGGTTACGAGCAGTATGACTTCGAGGTGCCCACTGCCACGAGTGGGGATGTGTATGGACGCTATCTGGTGCGGGTGGAAGAAATGCGTCAGTCCGTGCGTATCATCCGTCAAGCGCTCGACCGCCTGCCCTACGGGCCTGTGCGCAGCAATAACCGCAAATTCGTTCCGCCGCCACGTTCGGAATTGGGAGTGAGCATGGAGGCGCTCATCCACCACTTCAAACTGTGGACGGAGGGCTTCCCCGCCCCGAAAGAATATGTCTATGCTGCCACCGAAGGCCCGCGCGGTGAGTTGGGGGTTTATCTGGAAGGAGATGGCGGGCCAAAGCCTTATCGAGTTCACTACAACACCCCTTCTTTTGCCAACTTACAAGCCATGCCGGTACTTACCCGCAACCACTTCATCGCTGATCTGGTGGGGATCATCGGCAGTGTTGATATTGTTCTGGGAGATGCAGACCGTTGAACGCTTTACGAGCCCAATATCCCGAAGAAGTTGAACGCATTCTGGCAAAATATCCCGCCGACCGGAAGCGCTCGGCGGTGATGCCGTTGTTGTACCTCGCCCAGCGGGCGGAAGGGTACATCCGTGCGCAAGATCTGCGCGATATTGCCGAAATCTGTGAGATTTCGATCACGGATGTGGCTTCCATCGTCGGTTTTTACACGCTCTATTACGATCAACCGCTGGGTCGCTATCACATTCAGGTTTGTACCGACCTGCCGTGTGCTTTGCGCGGAGCGGAGGATTTTCTGCGCCAGTTGAGTGAAAAATTGGGCATCGGTATTGGAGAAACGACCCCAGATGGCCTGTTCCACCTCGAAGAGGTCAAGTGCATTGGGGCGTGCCACCGCGCACCGGTCTTTCAGGTGCAGGGGGACGGTGAAATCGTTTTCCACGAGAATCAGACGGTTGAAACTGCCCTGGCCGTGATTGATGCGCTGCGTGAACAGGCCAGAGCCGCGAAAGGAGAAGAAGCATGAACCAGCATATTCTCCTCCGTCATCGGGATATTCCCCATCTCGACCGGCTGGATGTGTATCAGCAGCACGGCGGTTTTGAAGCCTTCCGCAAGGCAATTACATCGCTGCAACCGGCAGAAGTCATTCAGGCAGTCAAGGACTCCGGCCTGCGCGGACGGGGTGGGGCAGGCTTCCCCACCGGCTTGAAATGGTCGTTCTGCCCCAATACCATCTGGCCGCATTATGTGGTTGCCAACGCGGATGAATCCGAACCCGGAACCTTCAAGGATCGTGAGATCATGGAAAGCAATCCCTTCCAGTTTCTGGAAGGATTGATGATCGCCGCTTTTGCCATTCAGGCCAATGTGGCCTATATCTACCTGCGGGGTGAGTACTGGCACATCGGCAAACTGCTCGATCAGAAAATTGCCGAACTGGAAGCGGCCGGTTTGCTGGGCGATCACATTTTCGGCACGAATTACAACCTGCGCTTGTACACCCACATGGGCGCCGGGGCTTACATCTGCGGTGAAGAAACCGCGTTGCTTGAATCGCTGGAAGGAAAACTGGGCCAGCCGCGTCTGCGCCCGCCTTTCCCGGCGGTAGCCGGTCTGTATGCGCGGCCGACGGTGATCAACAATGTCGAAACGTTGGCGAATGTCCCACCCATCATTCAAAATGGGGCGGCCTGGTATCGGGACTTTGGCACGGAAAAGAGCCCGGGTGTCAAGATTTTCAGCCTCTCCGGCTGTGTCAACCGGCCGGGAAATTATGAATTACCGCTGGGCACCACTTTCCGCGAGTTGATTTACAACTACGGCGGCGGCATCCCTGAAGGACGCAGCATCAAGGCGATTATGTCGGCGGGGGCTTCATCCAGCCTGATTGTGGCGGATGAAAATGCCCTTGATACGCCGATGGATTACGAATCGCTGGCGGGGTTGGGCGCTTCGCTCGGTTCGGCTTCGGTGATTGTGCTGGATGAAACGGTCAATATGGCCTGGCTGGCGCAAAAGACCACTCATTTCTTCAAGCATGAATCGTGCGGTAAGTGCACCCCCTGCCGGGAGGGCACCTACTGGATGACTCACATCCTGGACCGAATTGTGGCAGGTAAAGCGGTTGACTCGGATGTCGAGTTGTTACAGGCGGTTGCCAGTCAAATGCAGGGTAAATGCCTGTGCGCGCTGGGTGAGTTTTCTGTTTTGCCGGTGCTGTCTTCCATTCAAAAATTCCGCAGCGATTATCTGCAAAAAGTGGCTGCGCCGTCCCTAGAGGTTGAATCATGACCAAACTGGTTACGCTGACAATTGACGATCAACAGGTTACTGTGCCGGCCGGAATGCTGGTGGTGGATGCTGCCAAGCAAATTGGCAACGATATCCCGGTTTTCTGCTACCATCCCAAGATGGAACCGGTTGGCATGTGCCGCATGTGTCTGGTGGAAATTGGGCGGCCGATGGTAGATCGCGGAACGGGAGAGGTGTTGCTGGATGAAAACGGAAAACCACGCATTCAATTTGGGCCGAAACTGGAAACGGCCTGTACCACCCCTGTCTCAGAGGGTATGGTGGTACGGACGCAAACTCAGGTGGTGGCCGATGCCCGCCGTGAGGTGTTGGAGTTCATCCTGACTTCTCACCCGTTGGACTGCCCGATTTGCGACAAAGGCGGCGAGTGCCCGCTGCAAAACCTGACCATGGGGTTTGGGCCGGGGCAGTCGCGCTTTTTGTTTGATGACAAAATTCACCTTGCCAAGCATGTGCCGCTGGGTGAACTGATTTACCTGGACCGCGAGCGTTGCATCCAGTGCGCGCGTTGTGTGCGTTTTCAGGATGTAATTGCCGATGATCCGGTGATCGGCTTTTATAACCGCGGACGGCGGCTGGAAATCGTGACTTACTCCGAGCCGGGCTTCGACTCGATCTTCTCCGGCAATACCACTGATATTTGCCCGGTTGGCGCGCTGACGACGGCTGACTTCCGCTTTGGCGCTCGCCCGTGGGAACTGAAAGCCTCAGCCTCGATCTGCACGCACTGCCCGGTGGGCTGTAACCTGACCTTCAACACTCGCCGCGAGGCGCGCGCCGGGGGCAACCCGGTCATCAAGCGGGTCATGCCGCGCCAAAACGAACAGGTCAACGAAATTTGGATTTGCGACAAGGGCCGCTTTGCCTATCACTACACCGAAAGCCCCCAGCGCCTGACCAATCCATTGGTGCGCAGAGGCGATGGGTTCGAAGAAATTGGGTGGGAAGACGCTTTTCGATTGGCGGCTGAGAAAATTCAGGCCTGCGGCAGCCTGCTTACCCTGGCGGGCGGGCGGCTTTCCAATGAAGACCTTTTCAATCTGCGCGAACTGACGCTGGCCCGCAACGGTCGAGCCGTTTTATACAGTGAGATGGCTGGCGGTGACCTGACAGCCAGTTACGGGCTGGCGCCCGGCAGTAACTTCAGCAGCATGGGCAAAGAAACAGCCATCCTGGTGGTAGCCAGCGATTTGCACGAGGAAGCGCCAATTTGGTGGCTGCGCATCAAGGCGGCCGCTCAGCGCGGCGCTCGGCTGATCGTGCTGAACCCGCGCTCAACCCGGCTGGATAAGTTTGCCAAGCACACCTTGCGATATGCCTATGGCGAAGAAGCGCAGGCGCTGTCGGCTTTCCTGCCTGGAGCGCCAACGCCGCAAGCCTATCAGGCAGCCGTGCAGGATTTGCAAACCGCCGAAAATGTGGTGGTAGTGTACGGCAGCGAAGGCATGGGTTTGACTCACTCGCGACAAATCGCTCAAACCGCCGCGGCAATCATCAGCGCGCATGGCAAGGTGGGCGAGGTCAATAGTGGCCTGGTGGCTGTCTGGCAGCGGGCGAACGATCAGGGCGCGTGGGATGCCGGTTTTCGGCCGGTAGAAGATTTGGCGGCTGTTCTGCGGTCAGCAGAAGTGGCCCTGATTGCAGCGGCTGACCCGGCTGGGGATGATCCGCTGCTGGCTCAGGCAGTGGAAGAAGCCGGCTTTGTCATTGTGCAGGAATTGTTCATGACCGAAACCGCCCGACGCGCCGATCTGGTGCTGCCGGTGCAGGCCTTTACCGAACGGGAAGGCACATTCACGAATGGCGAACGGCGCGTTCAGCGCTTTTACCCGGCCCTGCCGACTCGCCCGCAAATCCGACCCGATTTTGCGGTGGCGGCTGGAATTGGCAAGGCGCTTGGGCTGGATCTGGAAGGACGTGCCGCCTCGCTGGTCTTCCTGCGGCTGGCAAAGACGCTGCCAGCCTACGCCGGCCTGACCTACACCCAACTGGCAGAAGTTGCTCCGCAGTACCCGATCATCGGACGGTCGGATTTGTACTACGGCGGCACGGCTTACGACAATCATCAGGGGCTGGGTGTGCACCTGCCCTTGCTGCCTGTTGAACAGCCGCTGAAAGTGGGTGATCTGTCAACGGGAACACTGGTCAAGGCGGGTGATGGCGAAATCCTGCTGGTGCCGGTTACGCGCCTGTACGACCGCGGCAGCACCGTCCTGCCCTCTACCCTGCTGCATCAACGGCTGGCGGGCAAGACCATTCGGCTGCATCCGCAAACGGCTGCCGCTTTTGGCCTGAGCGCGGGCGAAACGGCTCGCCTGAGCGGGAATGGCTGGACGGGCGAGGTGCAGCTGGAATTCGATGAAGAACTTCCGCTGGGGGTTGGGCTGGTGGCGCGCAGTACGGGTATTCCGCTCACCACGCTGAAAACCGCGCGATTAGACCGCGTGACCGTTGCATCTGCGGATTGAAAGGAGCATTCATGTTGACAGCCGCTCAAGTTTGGGAATGGGTCATCAAATCGCTGATCATTATTCTGGCGCTAACCGGCGGGTTTGCCTATGTGACTTTGTATGAACGAAAGGTGCTGGCGCGTATTCAGGCGCGGGTTGGGCCGAACCGGGCCGGCCCGTTTGGTTTGCTTCAGCCGGTGGCGGACGGCATCAAACTGATTTTCAAAGAGGAATTGACTCCTGCGGGTGCCGATAAACTGCTGTTCACCCTTGCGCCGGTAATCACCGTCATCCCTGCCCTGGTCGTGACTGCGGTCATCCCGTGGGGAGAAACCGTAACGCTGTTTGGCAAGACCTATACTCTTTACCTGACCGACATCAATATTGCCATTCTGTATATCATGGCGGTGACCTCCATTTCGGTATATGGGATTACCCTGGCGGGTTGGTCGTCCAACAACAAATATGCCACGCTGGGCGGTCTGCGGGCGACCGCGCAGATGATAAGTTATGAACTGGCTTTAGGACTTTCGTTTGTCGGCCCAATTCTGTTGACCGGTTCGATGAGCATGTTGGAGATCGTGCGCGCCCAGCAGGGTTTGTGGTTTATTTTCCTGCAACCGGCCGGATTTGTGCTGTTTCTGGCGGCTTCCCTGGCGGAAGTCAACCGTGCGCCGTTCGATATGCCGGAGGCCGAGCAGGAGTTGACGGCCGGTTATCATGCCGAGTACTCCGGCATGAAGTTCGCGTTGTTCTTCATGGCAGAGTATATCAAGATGATCGCCGTTTCGATGATCGGGGCGACTCTGTTTTTGGGTGGGTATCTTTCCCCGTTGGCGATGTTGAGCAATCTGCCGGTTATTGGTTGGGTGTTTGCTTCAGGGCCGCATTGGTTGTTCCTCAAAGTTGCCCTATGGCTGTTCTTCATGATTTGGGTGCGGGCGACCCTGCCGCGCATCCGTTATGATCGGCTGATGCAGCTGGGGTGGAAGATCATGTTCCCGCTCGGTTTGGTGAATGTGATCGTCACGGCTGCGGTGGTCGTGTTGGCAGGAGGTTAAAGGTATGATCAAAGGGTTGTTGACTACACTGCGGGAGATGTTTCAGGAACCGGTTACGATTCAGTACCCGGAGGTGAAGCGTCCGGTGCGGACGCGTTTCAAAGGGCGGCATGTGCTGAAACGCTACGAAAACGGGCTGGAAAAGTGCATTGGCTGTTCGTTGTGCGCGGCGGCCTGTCCGGCCGATGCGATTTTCGTCGAATCGGCCGAAAATACCGACGAGGAACGCTACTCGCCCGGTGAACGCTATGCCAGCACCTACGAAATCAACATGCTGCGCTGTATCTTTTGTGGATTCTGCGAGGATGCCTGCCCGACCGAAGCGATTGTGCTGGGCGACAACTATGAGTTATCCTTCACGGATCGGCATCAATCCATCTATACCAAGGACATGCTGTTAGAGCCGGTGCCGCCGGGTGGTCAGCCGACCCCGCAAAAGACCGAACCGGGCAAATATACCCGCTCGGTGCCGGTCATGCAGGATCCACAAGATTAAGGAGGAAAACCAAGCGAATGGATATTGGCGTCCTGCTGGTGTATGCAATTCTCGGTTTGACGGTCATCGTTTCGGCGATTGGGTTGATTGTCAGCCGCAATGCGCTGTATTCGGCGCTCTTTTTGGTGGTTAATTTCATCGCAGTGGGCTTGTTGTATCTGGCGTTGGGGGCGCCGTTCATCGCCTTTGCGCAGATTACGGTGTACGCCGGCTCGATCATGGTGCTGTTCATATTTGTCATCATGCTGCTCGGGGCGGAAAATCTGATGCTGGAAGAGCCGTTGCGCGGGCAGCGCGCGTTGGGTATTTTGCTGGCGGTGATCTTTCTGGCTGAAATTGTTTTGTATTATCTGCTGCGCACGACGCCGCATCAATCCATCCCGATCATTCCGCAGACGTTTGCCAGCCCGGCGGAAATCGGCATGCTGCTCTTCAACCGTTACCTGCTCCCCTTCGAAGTAACGGCGTTCATTCTGCTGGCGGCTACCGTCGGAGCCATTCTGCTTTCCAAGCATGAAGGGCCCACCCGGCCCAAACCGGGTATTCAAAAGCCTGAAACACCCGTGGAGGGATAGACGATGCCAATGAGTTATTATCTGATTCTTTCTGCGGCGATGTTTGCCATTGGCGTTTTGGGGGTGATTCTACGGCGTAACCCGCTGGTGGTGTTCATGTCGCTGGAGTTGATGTTCAATGCGGCTAATCTGGTGTTTGTCGCCTTTTCCGCCTATCATCAGATTTTGGACGGCGATTTGTTCGTCTTTTTTGTGATGACTACAGCGGCGGCGGAGGTTGCGGTGGGGTTGGCTTTGATGGTGGCAATCTTCCGCGCCAAACGCACCATTGATCTCGATGAAATGAGCATGCTCAAAGGGTGAGGGGGGCAATCATTTGACTTTCCACTTCTGCAATTTGCTGCCGCTAAGGCTTTCATTCTGGGAACGGGAGAAGACTGAATGAACTTTGAAACGGTATTACCACTTGCGCCGTGGGTTGTTTTCTTCCCTGTGCTGGGTATTTTTCTTAATTTATTGTTCGGTAAACGTTTGGGAGAAAAAGGGATCGGCGTTATTGCCAGTTTGGCGGCCGGTTTATCCTTCGGCGTAGCGGCGCTGCTGGCATTCGGCCTGGTTGGACATTCGGAAGGGGGTACTTACCACTTTCTGCGCTGGCTGGCGGTAGGCAATTTCAGCGCCGACTGGAACTTCCGCGTGGATACGCTTTCGGTGACCATGATGCTGGTGGTTGCCGGCGTGGGTACGCTGATTCACATTTACTCGATTGGGTACATGCACGCTGACGTGCGTCATAACGGAGATCCGGAGCGATTTCGCCGCTTTTATGTGTTCCTGAATCTGTTCGTGGCGGCGATGATGATTCTGGTCAGCGCCGATAACTTCCTGATGCTGTTCGTTGGCTGGGAAGGCGTGGGGCTGTGTTCGTACCTGCTGATCGGCTTTTGGTTCGAGAAAGGGGCAGGCGGAATTGCCAATGCGCAGGCGGCTAAAAAAGCCTTTGTCGTCAACCGGATTGGCGACTTTGGTTTGTTGATTGCGATTTTTCTGATTTTCTACAACTTCGGCAGTTTGGATTTTGAAACCGTGTTCGCGCAAGCGCCGCAGGTAGCCGCTGCGCTGCCGGGTGTCATTCTGGCGATCACCCTGTTCATGCTGCTGGGTGTGACCGGTAAATCGGCGCAATTGCCCTTGTATGTGTGGTTGCCGGATGCCATGGCTGGCCCGACACCGGTCTCTGCGCTCATCCATGCGGCTACCATGGTCACGGCGGGCGTTTATCTGGTGGCGCGCTCGCAGGCGCTTTACCAGCAGGTCGCCCTGGCTCAGGACGTGGTCATGTGGGTTGGGGCCGCTACGGCTTTCTTCGCGGCGACGATCGCAGTCGGTCAGTATGACATCAAGAAAGTGCTGGCCTATTCGACCATCAGCCAGTTGGGTTTCATGGTTACTGCGGTGGGGATGGGCGCAGCCGTAGCCGGTATGTTCCACCTGATCACCCATGCGTTCTTCAAAGCGCTGCTCTTTTTGGGCGCCGGTTCGGTCATTTTGGGAATGGAACACGGTCACGAACACGCCGCTGCACACGGCAGCCATGCGGAGGGACATCACTCTGCCTTTGACCCGCAGGACATGCGCAACATGGGCGGCTTGCGCGAAAAAATGCCACTGACCTTTTGGGTCTATTTGATCGGTGCGCTGGCGCTGGCTGGCGTTGCTCCCCTTTCCGGCTTCTTTTCCAAGGATGAAATTCTGGCGGATGCCAGTTTGCACCACCCGCCGGTGTACATTGTTTTGACCGCAGCCGCCTTTTTGACGGCTTTTTACGTGGCGCGTCAACTGGCGATGGTATTCTTTGGCAAGCCGCGCAGCGAAGCCGCCGGCGAAGCGGTGGAAAGCCCGGCGGTGGTAACCGTCCCGCTGATCATTCTGGCGGCGCTGGCGGCGGCGGGTGGTTTGCTCAACTTCCCCACCACTCACTGGTTGGAAACGTGGTTGGAGCACAGCCTCTTTGGCGTCGAGCCGGCCAAGTTCATCCTTTCGGTGGCGCTGATTTCGTTAACGGTGGCGCTGACCGGTTTGCTGGCGGGGTGGCTGGTGTACGGGCGCAAGCCGCTGGAAGATGCGCATCAGCCCGACCTGCTCGCCCGACCGCTCAACGGCCTGTTTTTGGCGCTGGAAAACAAATGGTGGGTGGATGAACTGGTTCAGGCGGTGGTGGTCAAGCCATACCTGCGGCTGGCGCAGTTCTTCGCCCAACCGGTGGATCAGGGCGTGATTGACGGGGTGGTCAACGGAGTTGGCAACCTGATGCGGGCTACGGCTCAGTCGTGGCGGCGCATCCAAAACGGGTATGTGCGCTCCTACGCGCTGACCATTCTGCTGGGCGTGGCGCTGGTGGTCACCTATCTGGTGTTGCGCTAAGGCTGTCATCTTGTGGATTGAGGAGTTCTCATGATCTTCGGACTTCATCCGCTTCTTCTGGTCACTTTTTTACCGCTGGTCGGGTTTTTCATCATCCTGTTTCTCAGGGCTGAGCAGAAAAACGCCATTCGCTGGACGGCGCTGCTGACCTCGCTGGCAACGTTTGGGGTTTCGCTGGCGCTGCTGGCTCAATTTGAGCCTGCCAGAGGCGATCTGCAAATGGTCTATCGAACCTCATGGCTGCGGGTTGGCGGCATTTCGATTGATTTTTATCTGGGTGTGGATGGGCTGAGCATTCTGCTGGTCTTGCTGACCACCTTCCTGACCCCGATTGCCATCCTTTCAACCTGGTCTGCGGTGGAAGAACGCGTCAAGGGCTTCATGGCGTTCTTCCTGCTGCTGGAAACCGGCATGCTCGGCGTGTTTCTGGCGCTCGATCTGGTGCTCTTTTACATCTTTTGGGAGTTCACGCTGGTACCCATGTACTTCCTGATCGGGGTATGGGGAGGTGAGCGGCGGGTTTATGCGGCGGTCAAATTCTTCCTGTTCACCATGTTCGGCTCGCTGCTGATGCTGCTGGCCATTCTGGTCATGGGCCTGCAAGTGGGCAGCTTTGCGTGGAATGATCTGCTGCTCCAGCGGCAGTTGTTTGCCCAAACCCAGTTGTGGCTGTTCCTCGCTTTTGCGCTGGCGTTTGCCATCAAAGTGCCGATGTTCCCGCTGCATACCTGGCTGCCGGATGCGCATGTAGAAGCGCCGACGGCCGGCTCGGTCATTCTGGCAGGCGTCCTGCTCAAGATGGGCGGCTACGGCTTTTTGCGCTTCAATTTGCCGCTCTTTCCGGAAGCCAGCCTGCAGGCTGCACCCTACATGGCCGTGTTGGCCGTGATCGGAATTTTGTACGGCGCGGCTGTTTCGTTGATGCAGAAAGATGTCAAAAAACTGGTGGCGTATTCGTCGGTCAGTCACCTGGGCTTTGTGATGCTGGGCATCTTTGCGCTCACGCAGCAGGGGCTGGCCGGTGGCGTGCTGCAAATGATCAATCACGGCTTGAGCACCGGTGCGTTGTTTTTGATTGTGGGCATGCTGTATGAACGCCGTCACACTCGCGAGATGAGCGCGTTTGGCGGTATCTGGAAAGTGATGCCCATTCTGGGGGCATTGACCCTCATTGTCATGCTCTCTTCCGCTGGTTTGCCGGGCCTGAATGGCTTTGTGGGCGAATTTACCATTTTACTGGGCGCGTTTGGCTCGCCCGTTTTGAACAGTCCCTACTTAGCCGGAGCGGCAACGGTGGGTGTCATCCTGGCAGCGGTTTATCTGCTGGTCCTGTTCGAACGGGTCTTTCTCGGGCCGGTACGGGTAGAAGCCAACCTCTCGCTGAAAGATTTGAACGCCCGTGAAGTCATCACGCTTGTGCCGCTGCTGGTGTTGATTTTTTGGATCGGCTTGTACCCGGCACCCTTCTTCGATTTGATCAATCCCAGTGTAGAACGGCTGGTCGCGCTGGTACAAAGTACGGCCGTGCTGGCCATTCCTTAGGAGCGATGCAATGAACCTGAGCGATTTCATTCTCACACTGCCAATTCTCGTTTTGCTGGTTTGGGCGCTGCTCCTGCTGGTAGCGGATTTGTGGGTGCCGAAGGGCCGTAAGGGCATTGTGGCAGCGCTGGCAGCCTTAGGTCTGGCGGTGACGATTGGGGTAACCCTTTCGCAAGTGGGCGGCAGCGGGCTGGCCTTTCAAAACATGATCATCGTAGATGGTTTTGCCGTCTATTTGAATGTGCTGTATCTGGTCAGTGGATTGGTGGTGGTGGCGCTTTCTCATGACTACCTCAAGCGCATGAATTTGGAGCGTGGCGAGTTCTACCCGCTGATGTTCTTTTCGATTGCCGGCATGATGCTGGTCACCCAGGCCTATAACCTGATTATGGTCTTTCTTGCGTTGGAATTCCTTTCCATCCCGCTGTATGTGCTGGCCGGGTTGGCACGCGAGCGAGCCGAGTCGGAAGAATCATCTTTGAAGTACTTTTTGCTGGGGACGTTTTCTTCCGCTTTTGTGCTGTACGGTATTGCGCTGATTTTTGGTGCGACTGCCACAACCAGCCTGTCGCTGATCATCGAGCGGCTCGGGCAGGGGGCGGTTAATTTGCCGCTGTTCATTGCCGGTGCGGCGCTGATGCTGGTGGGTTTCGCTTTCAAACTGGCGGCTGTGCCCTTCCATGAATGGGCGCCAGATGTGTATCAAGGCGCGCCAACTCCGGTTTCCAGTTTCATGGCGGTGGCGGTTAAGACCGCCGGCGTGGCGGTTTTGCTGCGGGTGTTCCTGACGGCCTTCCCCACGTTGGCAGCCGACATAGCGCCGCTTGGCTGGGGCATTGCGGCCTTGACCATGCTGGTGGGAAACATTCTGGCGATTGCCCAGACCAATCTCAAACGGTTGCTGGCCTATTCCAGCATTTCGCACGGCGGGTATTTGTTGATGGCTTTTGTGGCCTATGGCAACCCGCAGGTGGCTGGTCAGGCTGTGGCGGCAATGTTGTTCTACCTGCTGGCCTACACGCTCACTACTTTTGGGGCGTGGGCGGTGGTAATTTCAGTAGAACGGGCCGATTATCAGGGCCTTGAATTGGAGGATTACGCCGGCTTGGGATTGAAGTACCCATGGCTGGGCGTGGCGATGCTGGTGTTCATGCTCTCGCTGACCGGTATTCCGCTGACCATGGGATTTTGGGGCAAGTTGTTCCTCTTCCGCGCAACGGTGGATGCGGGTTATGTGGAACTGGCTTTGATTGGCCTGCTTTCCTCGCTGATTTCGGCCTACTACTATCTGCGCGTTGTGGTGATGATGTTCATGCGCAGTGGTGAGCCGCGCATCCGCCGGGACGGCTGGTTAAGTCTGGTGGCGGTTGGTTCGGCGCTGGCGGTGGTGGGGTTGAGTTTGCTGCCCAATCAAATTTTGCAGATGGCGGCGCAAGCCATTCTCAGTTTACAGTAAACTCAAGCGGCAGAATTTCTGCGGCGGTGGAGCGTTTCCAGCGCGTAAAGTTGCAGGTTCAAAGCCGCCGCTAAATCCGCAAAGACATCCGAAGGCGAATCATTGGCCGGGGTCAGGGCGACTGATCCCGGCAGTCCGATTAAGAGGGCGATGATTCGCCGCAGAATTACCTCGCCCTGTCCGGGTTGCAGGTACGGCAACAGACTTTCGATCCATTCCGCCGCGGGTTGAATGGATGAGTAAAGTTGGGCGGTGAGTTCGCTGACGGCGGCTGGAGGGAGGGCTTCTGCCAGACGCTGAGGATGCAAACTGAGCAATCGGAGCAGCATGGACTGCCCGGCGGGAGCAGGCTGGCGACGCAGGCTGCGTTCCACAAGTCGGGTGAAGGCAAGCGTCATCAATGGGGGGGCGGCAGCCTGTAAATCGGCGCGCAGGTCGCTCAGCCAGCGTTGGAGGGTTTCAACGGTCAGGGTGAGGAAGAGGTGTTCTTTGGACTCGAAGTAGAGGAAAAGGGTACCTTTGGCTACGCCGGCGCGGTCAGCGATCTGCTGCATGAGGATGTGATCGTAGGGAGCGTTTTCAAACAAAGCGGCGGCAGCCTGAAGTATAGCGGTACGGCGTGCATCTTTCTGGGCGGGGGAGACGGCACGGACGCGTGGCATGGGCAGGTAACCTCTGCTTGAAGTGACTATGGGTCAATTATAGGTGGGATGAAAAAAGGTGTCAAGCAGCGTTGAAATTGCGGTATAATAGGCTCAACTGCCCCCGTAGCTCAATGGACAGAGTGACAGACTTCGAATCTGGAGGTTCAGGGTTCGAATCCCTGCGGGGGCGCTGAAATATTAAGGGATTGGGCTGAGGCTCAGCGTTACCGCAGGGGGATGTGATTCGCATCCCTGCGCTCCCACCGGAGTGCTGCGCAGGGGCGCTAAACCCACCCCCCTTTTTAGCCTGTGAGTTTTAAAGGCTAGCCTGAATGGCCGTGACCAGATTGAGGATGTAGAACAAATCACCGCGGATAAAGGCGGGGGTGTCGATGTAGCGGGTCAGTTGGGCTTTGTTTTCGCGCAGAATCAATGCCTTGGCCTGAAAGAGCGCGTTGATGCTGTAAAGATTGGCCATCACCCCTTCACCCAGGCTGGATTCAAAGCGGGAAACGAACCAGTAAGGCGCAACCGCTTCGTATTCCTGTACAGCGGTTTGTACCTGACTGAGGCGATTTTGGCGCAGGTAATCGGCTACTTCCGGCACCAGCCAGAGAAAATTGGCGGATACATCCAGATGTTTTTTGTGGTATCGTTGGTCAACCCAGTACGAGTCTTTACTGAACAACTCGGCCCGTAAAGCCAGCAGGCGGTTGTATTCGTTGGTCACCTGGTTACGCAATTGAGCGTCCTGTGTCGTGCGGCCGGCCATCTCCTGCAATCTCAGAAAGCCGTAGTAACCGGCCAGATAAGCATTATGCTCGAAAGGCCGCTCGCGGAAGCGGTCGTTCGAAAGACCAGCCGACCATTGCACATTGATCTTGCTGCGGGCCAGATCATAAATCCGGCCAACATTGTTGGGGAAGATTTGAGCATACTTCCACATCGCGTAAAAATTGAAGGGCGGGTATTCCCATGAGAAACCCCTTGCCCGAGGGCGCGGTGGATGATTGACCAGGTCGGCTTGAACTTCGGGCGGGAGGATCATCTCCTCGCGCGGCGCACCGGTGTTCCAACCGATGGTGGCGTACATGTTAGGGTCAAAAAAGGCGCTGAAATGTTGCTGCAAATACGGCCGCAGCCGGTTTTGCAGGTCTGGGGAAAGCAGCGGGTAGGCCATGCTCAACACATACAGGGTTTCACCGGGGTTGTCGAAATAGTCCACAAATTCGGAATTGTTCGCTGCAAATTGACCGGGATTGTAATAGCCCGGCCGTAGATGACCCGCATCCATCATTTTGCTGATTTCGTTTTCCAGCCGTCTGAGCAGTTCGGCGTTGTCCAGCGAACTTCCAACGGCAGATGGTGGATTGATGCGTACGATGGGTAATAAGCCCGGCCCGCCGCCAGCGCCGTAGGCAATAATCGTGTTGCTGCGGTGGGTAAATAGCCGCCCCTGATGGGGGATGATCGGGTTTTGGTCGCCGTGATTGTGATAAGCGGCGTTGATGCTGTTGGTCGTGCCGCGGTACCAGCCTTGCAGCCGCGGCCAACCCGGCCAGATTACCCAGGTGGGATCATAGCCGGGGGCTTGCTGGCTGAGGTCGTAAGACCATAATTGCCGGGGTTGCTCAGGGGTAGTGACTGAAAAATAATCCCCAACCCGGTCGCAGCACAGATTGCGGTAGATAAAATTCCCGCCGCCGGAAATCGCCTGCGGTTCGGCCAGCGCGCCCATGCCGCCGATCACGCTCAAAAAAGATTGACCCAAGCGCCATCCCATCACCCGCCCTTTGGAGTCCGAGCAGCATTGATAGAGGGTGCCGGCATAGAGCGTTCCATCCGGTCCGATAATGGGAGGATAACGGTTGCCGGAATTGGTGCCCCACCACGCAAAGGGGGCGTACTCGACGAATCCGTCATTGTCGGTGTCGAAGCGGTATTCCTGACCGTTGCTTTGATTCAAAATCACAAAAACGCGCCGCCATGGTTTGTGCTTAAAGGGATCGGTGGCGGGATTTTCTTCCAGATATTCCAGAACACTGCTGGCATCTACGACCTGAAAACCATTCGACCCCGGTTGCGGGCCGTAAATACCGCCGACAATTTCTCCTTCAGGAAAACCTTCGAAGATGCCTTCCAGTTGCAATTCCCGGTATGTGCCGAAAGTCCCGCCAGATTGCGAGGTTACACTGTTCAAGCCCGGGCGGGAACTGGTGCGGTATCCCTGCGCGACCGAAAAAATGACCTTGTCCTGATAAATTACCGGCCAGTAGGATTGAAATTGCTCGCCGGGCATGGTTTCAGAGCGCCAGATGAGCGCCCCCGTGGTTGCGTTGAGGGCATAGGCGCGATTGTCACCGGCTGCAAAATAGACGGTGTTATTGCTGTAAGCCGCGCTGAGAATGATCGGCCCGCCGGCCGTAAATGACCAAAGCAGTTGGCCCTGGCGGGGTGTGTTGTGAGCGCCGATGGCGTACATCTTTCCATCCCGGTTGCCGATGATGACCTTTCCGTCCACCACGAGGGGATTGGCGCTGTAACCACTGCCTGCGCCGGAAAATGACCAGAGATGCTGGCCGGTACGGGCGTCCAAAGCGTGCAATTTGCGGTCATAACCGCCGACATAGACGACGCCGTTCTCCACCGTGGGAGAATTACCCAGCGGCATCTCAGTATCGAAACGCCATGCCACCGAGCCATCAGCAGCGTTGAGAACGATGAGCCCTTTCGCGGTGGAAACATAAAGCAACCCGTCTACAGCGATGATTTGCACATTTTGGGGGATGTAAGCTTCAATGGGGCGGTACCATTGAATGGATAAATTGCCGGTAACCTCGTGACTGATCCAGGAAGTGCGTTGGGGATTGGCTGCCAGAGTCGGCCAGTTTTCGGTATTTACCCCGCGACTGACGAGAGGCAGGTAAATCGTGCCATCATCGTTAGGGACGACCTGATGCACCGTGCTGTTCAGGCTATTTAGTTGAACGGTTTTGCTAAGGGAAGAAGGAGTTGAGCGGGGGAGTGAAAACCCTGCGGCCGGCTGGACGGTCGTTGCCAGCAGACCAACCAGTAAGACAAAAAATAATATTTTTTGAAAGTAGTTTCTGAGACTTGAAAAGAACCGAATTGGTGCGACAGGAGCATTATCAAGCATCATGCGAGTTTTCCTCTTTAGTTCCTTTTTGGGTATCGTTTGAATGCGATTGCCCCCTGTCGCTCAGGAACTGTATATTGTTGAGTATAAATATCAAACTTTATGTTTGTCAAGGAATGTATGATGAAAATAACAATACTGTAAACTCGGCAGGCATGTTTGTTGAGAGAAAGGCTGAAAATACTGAAAAAAGGTGACTTGACCGCCATGATCTTCGATTGGCCGCTATCATTTGACCACCGCAAAAATTTGGGATATAATACGCCGTGCACGAAGCGGCTCACTAGCTCAACTGGCAGAGCAACTGACTCTTAATCAGTGGGTTCAGGGTTCGAGTCCCTGGTGAGTCACCTGGAAAATCGAATGGGGAAAAACGCCGTAATCCCTGATGCCCGCCCAGTGTGGCGGGCTTTTCTTGTTGGGTTCAGCGTCCTCGCAAGGGAATATCATCCCCATAAGGGATGCTGGTTCAAGAGTCTGCGTTGATCTGCTTCAAACGCTACGCTTGCCATTGGCTGAAAATGCTCATTCCCTCCTCGCCTCCCTGAACGTGAGGGTGGCAACCGCGCTGTTCGTGGGTAATCTGCTCGCTCGCTCAGTGCGACCAACTTGCTGGTTGGTCTTCTGGTAGAGATGACCGCTTATCATTGAATACCTGAAAAACAATCATTGGGTGTAGAAAATCTTTTGTCTTCATCCCCATACCCCGAAACCGTGTCAAATAAGCCTTCTGTGAGGTGACATTTTCTGGAAAAATTGTTACGAACTTACAAAACTGAAAGTATTCTTTACAGAGATGTTACGGCAAACGCAAAGCCGCGCATTTATAATTTTTTTAGATCAGGTGGAGGCGACGCTATGCGTGAGAAGATCTTCATTGTGGATGACAATGAGGTCAGTCGTAAATTAGTGGGTGGCATCCTCAAAAAAGAAGGTTACGAGGTTTATGCGGCTGCCAGCGCTACGGATGCTTTGGTAAACATTCCCAAAGTCATGCCGGATTTGGTAATTCTGGATGTGATGATGCCCGAAATGGATGGGTATCAATTGTGCCGCCGGTTGAGAGATCGCTCCGACACTGCTCGTTTACCGATCCTGATTCTGACTTCCCTCAATCAGTTGGAGGAGCGACTTAAGGCCTTTGAAGCAGGCGCGGATGATTTCATTCCCAAGCCGTTTCAGCCACAGGAATTTCTGGCACGGGTTCAGGCAGCCCTGCGGCGTTCTTCTTTCTACCTGCCCTCACCGGCGAACAGTGAAGCCAAAACCATTGCTGTCTTCTCGTTACGGGGAGGCAGCGGTGTTTCTTCGATTGCGGCGAATACCGCCCTTGGTCTCAGCCAGTTATGGAAGAAGCCGGTTGTGCTGGTGGACTTGGCGCTCGAAAATGGAATTTCGGCGTTGATGCTGGATCTACCCCTGCGTCACAGCTGGGCCGAGCTGTCCAAAATTCCGGCTGAAGAAATGGATGATGAGGTGATCTATCAGGTTTTGCTGAAACACGAGTCCGGATTGAATGTGCTGGCAGCTCCGCGCCGTCCTTATGAGGCGGAACTGCTGAATGCCGATCAGGTCAAACAAGTCCTGACCCTGCTTGCTCGGCAAAACGAATACCTGGTGATTGACCTTCCGCACAATTTTTCGGAAACAACCCTTGCGGCGCTGGATCACGCCGATCAAATTTTGCTTGTCCTTGTGCCGGAACTGGCAGCGGTGCAATGTGCCAGCATTGCTCTGGATGTGTTTGCCAAAATTGGTTATCCGCCCGATAAGGTAAAACTGGTCTTGAATTGGACATTCAAGGGCAAAGGGCTGCCGAGAGAAGAAATTGAAAAAGCGCTCCAAAAACGGGTCGAGATTGTTTTGCCTTTTGCCGGTGAGGAACTGGTCAATGCGCTAACGATGGGTAAACCGCCCGTCTTTGCAGCGCCAGAAAGCGCTTTAGGTGGTTTATTCGAGGATTTTGCTTTTTACTGGAGCAAGTTGGATCACAAGAAAAATCCGACCAAACCGTATTCCGAAGCTTTCGTCCGCGTTCAAAAAAGGATGAAAGCCAGGCAAAAGTGAATTGGCAGGGAGGTTCGTTATGAGGAAGAAATCGTTCGAGTTAGGGCAGGGTTTGCTGGAATATGGGCTTATCATGGCTCTAGCCGTGGTGGCGCTGATCCTGATCTTACAATTGTTTGGCATCTCACTGCGGGATGTGTACTGCGCAGTCGTCAGCATGTTTTCCAGCAGCGGCACCTGCGCAATTTCTACAAAACCGGTAGCCCTCTGTGAGGACGACTTTTCACAGGGCCTGACGGGCTGGCAAAGCACAGGCAGCGCTCCTCAAATCAAATCCGGCAATTTTTGCTGGAGATCAACCCAGACCTTCAATCAATGTTCGATGGAAAAGGAATTGCGGGATTATGTGATCCATCTGGAAGATGTTGTCATTGATCAGGGGTCGGGATTTGGCGTGTTTTTCAGAACGACCTTCGGGCAACAGGGCGCTTCCGGTTACGTTTTTCAATATGACCCCGGCATGAAATCCTATGGCTTTTCCAACGGGGCTTTTCTGATTCGCCGTTGGATGAACGGCAAGGAGATTTGGAAGCCCATCGCTCAAGCCGACATCCCCGCTGACTTTGCTGTTTACAACACCCCACACGATATTGATATTGTGATTCAGGGGGCAACTTTTACGGTCTTGATTGACGGAGAAAAAATCTTAGAAGTTACCGATCATGTGTACAAAGATGGAGGAGTGGGCTTTCGCGCGTGGAGCAACACCACTGCCTGCACTTCTTATTTTTCCATTCTGGAAGTTAAGTAAATTGGGATTCGACCGGTGAGGTTAAGATGAATTTCGAACAGTCACCTTCGCTCAAAGATTTTCGCAACGGATTGCGGGAGGATCTGCCTTCTAAAAAACGATTAAGCCCGCAGCAAGGGATTATTTTGATCTTGGCGGTTACGGTAATTGCCTTGGCGGCGCTTGTTTGGGCGCGTTCGGATAGCGCCCAACTGGTAAGGGGTACTGGCAGCGTCCAAGGTGTGGTTGTAGACGAAAATGGGCAGCCTTTTCACGGAGAAATTTACATCCTGGGTACAAACATTACGGCATTCACGGATTCGAATGGTTTCTTCCGGGTAAATGGCGTGCCAGCCGGCAAACAGTATTTGATTGTGGCCGATCAACGGGTTGGGCATGAATTTCAGATTGCCGTTCTGCCGGGTGAAGGGCTGGATGTCGGTACGCTACGATTTGTTTCAACGGCTACGCCTTGATGGTTTATGTTCATGGAGTGGGAAGGCGATGCTCATTGATTGGTTAAGAAAACGACTAGCCGTTCAGTACGGCCTGATCGGCTTTGCGGTTGGCTTTCTGTTTCCGGCGTTTTCGCTGGCGGTGGAGTTTTCTAAAAATGCGAGTTTTCGTGGCTGGGATTCTGTGATTGAAATGTACGAGGTCAACCACGTAATTTGGGTGGTCTCATCCGCGCCGCTGGTGCTGGGCATCGTGTTTTATTGGCTGGGCCGAGAAAAAGAAGCGCTGGTAACCATCAACGATAAACTGGAAAGCACCGTCACTGAGCGGGTCAACCGGTTGGATCAAGCCTATAAAACCCAATACATCCTAAATCAATTATTGCAGATTTCTTTGCAGAATTTACCCTTGAAAGAGACTCTTGTGCAGTCTCTGGATTTGATTTTGGAATTACCCATTCTTGCTTCTGCCAAACAGGCGGGTATCTTCTTGCATGACAAGGCTTCAAACAGCCTGAAAATTGTGGCGGAACGTTATTTAGATCCAAAAGCGGGTCAATTTTGCCGCCTTGTGCCGGACGGCTATTGTCGCTGCGGGGCCGCCATGCGAAATCATGCAATCCAATTTGTGACCTGTCAGAACGAAATCTCCTCGATCCGGCGCGATCATTTTCATGGCAACCTGTATGTGCCCATTGAAGTAGATGGTCAACTGGAAGCGGTGCTGGCAGTTTACATTGATGAAAATGCGGTTAATGATGAAACCTGGAACCCGTTGGATTTAGAGGCAGTGGCCGGCGACCTTGCCACCATTTTGAAAAACCGCATCAATGAGGAAAAACTGCGTCTGCACAGCGTCATCCTTAACCATATTACGAATGCCGTCTTGCTGGCCGATCCGCAAGACCGGGTCGTCTGGGTCAACCCGGCTTACACGCAGTTGACCGGTTACTTGCCGCAGGAAGTGATTGGTAAGTCATTGGGGTTTTCCCGCTCGGGTGCGCATGACGATGATTTTTATCGCCAAATTGCCGATCAGGTGTTGAAGGGGCAAATTTGGCAGGGTGAATTGATTGAAAAGCGCAAGGATGGGGCGCTCTTCATCAACCAGCAGACTTCGATCCCGCTCAGCGATGAGGATGGCTCAATCAAGTATGTCATTTCGGTGATGGAAGACATCACCGAACGGCGCAAGGCTGAAGATGAAATCCGCCGGCAGAAACACTATTTTGAAACGCTGGTGGAGAATACTCCTGTGGCCATTGTCACACTGGATCATCATCATCGTATCACCGGCTGCAATCCGGCTTTTGAAAACCTGTTTGGATATTCGCGGGATGAAATTCAATATCAGAATATTGACAAGTTGATCGTACCGGAAAATGAATTGGAAATCGCAAAGTCCCTTAATGAAATAGTGGTCAGTCGTGGTAAAGTTCACCTGATTGGGCAGCGTAAGCGCAAGGATGGCAGCCAGGTGGATGTAGAAATTTTCGGCGTGCCGGTCGTGGTGGATGATCAACCGATTGGTGTGCTGGGAATATATCATGACATCAGTGAACTGCTGGAGGCTCGCCGGCAGGCGGAAGCCGCTGCTCAAGCCAAAGCCGAATTTTTGGCGAATATGAGCCACGAAATCCGCACTCCGTTGAATGCCGTCATCGGAATGACCAGTCTGCTGCTGGATACCTCGCTGGATGCCGAGCAGAGAAATTTTGTCGAGACCATTCGCACCAGCGGCGATTCCCTGCTTACTATCATCAACGATATTCTTGACTTCTCCAAGATCGAGGCTGGAAAAATGGTGATGGAAAAGCAGCCGTTCTATTTAAGCGACTGCATCGAGTCGGCAATGGATTTGCTGGCTTCCAAAGCCTCTGAAAAGGGATTGGATCTTTCGTACCTGATTCAGGAAAACACGCCCAACCGTTTGATGGGGGATGTAACCCGCCTGCGGCAGGTTCTGGTCAATCTGCTCTCCAACGCCGTCAAGTTTACCGAGAAAGGCGGGGTCTTCATCACCGTTGAAGCCGAAAAAATCAACGATCAAAACGAGTACAAAGTTCATTTTGCGGTGCGGGACACCGGCATCGGTATTCCCGCAGAACGGGTCAACAGCCTGTTCCAACCTTTCACTCAGGTAGATGCCTCTACTTCGCGGAAATTCGGCGGCACCGGTTTGGGGCTGTCTATCAGCAAGCGGCTGGTGGAAATGATGGGCGGGGAAATTTGGGTCGAAAGCGAGTTGGGTAAAGGTTCCACATTTCACTTCACCATTTGCGCCGAAGCCACCGAAGCGACACGTTTGCTGCCCCATCAAATCCATACCGACGAACTGGCAGAGCGCAAGATTTTGATTGTGGATGATAATGCCCTGAACCGCATGATCATTTCACGTCAAACAGCCCGCTGGAAGATGAAGCCATACTCGGTTGCCAGTGGAGCAGAAGCGCTGGAGTTGATCCGCAAAGGCGAGACATTTGATATTGCTTTGATTGATATGCAAATGCCGGAATTGGACGGAATAGCCGTTGCAGGTGAAATTCGTAAACTGCCGGAAGGTCAAAACCTGCCGATGGTTCTGTTCACCTCCCTGGGCTACAAACCGGAAACTGCTACGCAGGATTTGTTTACTACTGTGCTGTATAAACCGCTCAAGCCAAACCAGTTATTTGAAACCATCCATTCGGTATTGAACCATAAGCAGCGGTTACAGCCGAAGAAACATACCGCACCAGTGATTGACCATACCTTTGCCCATCGGTATCCCCTCCACATTCTGCTGGCAGAGGATAATCTGGTCAACCAGAAAGTGGCCGTAGGGATTTTGCAACGCATGGGCTACCATGTGGATGTGGCGGCGAATGGGCTGGAAGTTTTAGAAGCGTTGCATCGCCAGCATTATGATGTCGTATTGCTGGATGTGCAAATGCCGGAAATGGACGGCGAAGAAGCCGCTCAGGAAATCTGCCGACGTTACCCGCCCAAACAGCGCCCGCATTTGATTGCGATGACCGCGAACGCGCTGGAAGGCGACCGCGAACGGTATCTGTCGCTGGGTATGGATGATTACATTTCCAAGCCGATACGGGTGGAAGAATTGATGCGCGGTCTGGAAAGCGCCTATCTAAAGATCAGACGAGGTGAACATGTCTCTTGACCTGAGTACATTGAATTCATACCGTGATTTCATGGGCGAAGATGCGGATAGTTTCATCGAGGATATTATCCGTTCTTATTTGAACGATGCGCCCAAATTACTGGACACTCTCAAAGAAGCCATGAGCAGCAATGACCCCGCCCGTTTCGTGCGTTCAGCCCATACCTTGAAATCCAACAGCGCGACGCTGGGCGCGTCTCAGCTGGCCGGCATGGCAGCCGAATTGGAACAGGCTGGTAAATCCACCCCGCTGCTGGAACTTGCCGACAAGGTATATGCTGCCGGTGAAGAATTGGGCAGGGTTTTACAAGCCTTGAGCGATTATCTGAATGGCGGATAATCCTGCTTTCGACAAGGCCGGGCATCGGATGGAGTAGCCTAACCCCCTGCTAGCCCAATCCTCTGTTAGCCCAATCCTCTTGACAAAAATACTTATCGGTTTTATATTTTTGCTCAATTTGGTAAACCGATGAGTATTTTTTGCTATGTCTGTCCGTAACGCATTATTAGGTTTGCTTTACCAGCGCAGCCGCTATGGTTATGAACTGTTGCAGGCTTTTCAGACGGTGATGGGTGGACGCGAGGCGTGGGAACTCAAACCAGCCCAAGTCTATACCACACTGACCCGATTGAAAGAAAACGGGCTGATTGCCGAAGAAACGGGTGAAGAGGGGGAGGATGCAGCCAAACGCTGCTACACCCTCACTCCAGCCGGCCAGGAGGAACTGCGCCGCTGGTTCGAAGCGCCGGTTAAAGTGGAGCATCAACGGGATGAATTTTTCTTGAAGTTAATGCTGGCGCTGGCAACCGGTCACACCGACCCGCGACGTTTGATTTACCTGCAACGCACCAGCCTGTTTCAGGAATTGCATCGCTTGACTGCCATGCGTATGGAGTTGGACCCGCGCATTTCACTGGCGCATATTCTCCTCCTGGATCAGGCGATCATGCATGTGGAGGCTGATTTGCGCTGGCTGGAGATGATCGAGAGTCGGCTGGACGATGTGCAACGGCAGCCGATACCAGAGCCGGAGCTGCGTCCCCGCGGACGTCCGCCCAAACACAACCCGTAACCAACCCATTGTCAATCTGAATTCTTGGAGGCATCATGAATCATTCAATCGTTACCGCTCAAGACCTGACCAAAATTTACGGTTATGGACCAACAGCCATTCATGCTTTGGATGGCGTAAACCTTTCTATCCGGCCGGGGGAATTTGTTGCCGTGATGGGACCCAGCGGCTGCGGCAAATCTACCCTTCTGCATCTGATTGGCGGGCTGGATCGTCCCACAATGGGAAAGGTCTTTCTGGATGGTCAGGATTTGACCACACTCAGCGATGATGAGGTTACCGCCATCCGCCGGCGGAAAATGGGTTTTGTTTTTCAATTTTTCAACCTGATTCCGGTGCTGACCGCACTGGAAAATACGGCCTTGCCGATGATTCTGGATGGAACCCGGCCAGCGGAAGCCCGCCGACGGGCACAGGAATGGTTGGAGCGGGTTGGTCTGGAGCATCGGATGAATCATCATCCAGCGGAACTTTCCGGTGGTGAGCAACAACGGGTTGCCATTGCCCGGGCACTGGCGAGTGACCCGGCGCTCATTCTGGCCGATGAACCAACCGGCAACCTGGATTCACGGGCGTCGGAGGAAATTGCCACCTTGTTGAGGCAAATCTGCTCGACATGGGAACGCACCATCCTCATGGTGACGCACGATGCGCGCATTGCTGCCTATGCGGACCGGATTGTGTTCCTCAAAGACGGAAAAATTGTGGACGAAACGATTTTAGAACACCGCAACGGTGAACAGGCTGATGCCGTGCTGGATAAAATGCGGGAAATTGGCGATTGAGGATACACCAAAGGAGCGAAAGATGAACCTGTATTTGACTCTGGCATGGAGATATCTCAGCGGGCGTAAACTGCGCAGCGTACTGACGACGCTGGCGATTAGCTTTGGGGTGCTGGTCATTTTTGGAATGAATACCTTTTTGCCCACCTTCGTCAAGGCTTACCAGACTCAGGTGATGGCAGTTGCCGGGCAGGTGGATGTGACCATTACACATAGAACCGGAGAGGCTTTTGATCCGGCTGTTTTGGAAAGAGTGCGCGCGGTGGAAGGCGTGGAAGTCGCCAGCGGTTCGCTGGAACGCATCATCAACCTGCCTGCGGATTACTTCGACCATGATCCGCAGGCCTTTGACCGGATCACCGCGCTGGTGTTGAAGGGGATTGATCCGCTGCTGGGTCGTCAGATGATTGCCTACAATGTTGTGGAGGGGCGCTTCCTCGAACCGGAGGACACTCAGGCGGCGGTCATTACCCGTTCACTGGCAAGAGAGGTCAATGTCCAGTTGGGCGACACGATGACCCTGCCAACCGCCGTTGGGTTGACCGAGTTAACCATTGTGGGCATTTTGCCAGAGCGGATGATGCCGGGCAATGAAGAAGTGCTGGTGACCCTTGACGAAGCTCAACGGTTGATGAACATGCGGGGTAAGATCAATGTCATTGATGCCAATTTTGGTACGCTGGATGAAACGCGTCGCTCGGAAGTTCAAAAACGAATTAGCGAGGTTGTGGGCGATTCATTCAAAATCGGTGCGCTGGAAACCGGCTCGGAAATCTTCACCAACCTCAAAAATGCCCAGTTGATTTTCGTTTTGATGGGTTTTCTGGCTTTGTTGATGGGCGGCTTTATTATCTTCAACACATTTCGTACCATCATAGCCGAACGCCGGCGGGATATTGGCATGCTGCGCGCTTTAGGCGCAAACCGCCGCACCATCCGCTGGCTGATCATTACCGAAGGGTTGCTGCAAGGCGTGATTGGTACGGCTGCCGGGCTGGTGTTGGGATACCTGTTTGGCCTACTGATCTTGCAGTTGATCGTGCCGATTGGAAAGCAATTCCTGAACATTACGGTTGGCCCGCCGGAGGTTTCGCCGGTTTTGCTGGTTACATCCATTGTGTTAGGTGTGGGCATCACGATTGTGGCTGGTTTGCTCCCGGCTTATTCGGCATCCCGCATCACACCATTGGAAGCGCTGCGTCCTTCAATGGGGAAGGTGTCGTTCAAGCGAATTGCCAGCCTCTCATTTTGGAGTGGTGTGGTGTTGATGGCGCTGGCGGCCGGCATCTTGTTCAGTCAGCAGGCTGCCCTGATTGGTTTAGGAGCCGTACTATTCGTAGTGGCCTTGATCCTTATGGCGCCCGCCCTGATTAATCCAATTGCGGCGCTGTTTGGAAATCTGCTGGAGCTGCTTTTTGCCCGGAACGGCACTGCTCAACTGGCGGAGGGCAACCTGAGCCGTCAACCGGGGCGGGCGACTGTGACCGCTTCTACGACGATGATTGCCTTAGCCGTGGTGGTGATGATGGCTTCGATCCTTACCTCGATTGCCTTGACCTTTACGCGAATTATGGAAAAAAGTTTGGGCAGCGACTATCTGCTGGTTCCGCCAACGCTTGCCGTGTGGGGGTCGAACACGGGCGCTTCCCCAAATTTGGCGGATGATCTGCGCAAGGTGGAGGGTGTGGAACTGGTCAGCACGCTGCGCTTTGGGGCTGCTCAAATCGGTGATATTGCTGTGGGCGTATTGGGGATTGATCCACAACTCTACCGTCAGTTAGATGCGCTCTCATTCACCATCGGCGATGCGGATGAGGCTTTTCGTGCGCTGGAAAATCAACGGGCGATGATTGTCAATGGCGTGCTGGCGACGGCAACCGGCATCCAAGTGGGTGATGAGGTCGAAATGATCACTCCCACTGGAAAGAAAACCTATCGGGTAGTAGGGCTTGCGACCGATTATCTGAACGCCAAAACGACCACGGCCTACATCTCTCAGGCCAACCTTGCGCTGGATTTTGGCCGGCAGGAAGATGTATTTTTCCAGATCAATCTTGCTTCCAATGCAGACCGGCAAAAGGTCGAAAATGCCTTCATGACATTGATGAAAGATTACCCGCAATTCAAACTACTGAACGGGAAAGCCTATGTCGAAGAAAACGCTCGTATGTTTGACGCCGTGTTCATCGCTATGTATGCGATGGCAGCTTTCCTTGCCATTCCCTCTCTGATTGCGATGGTCAATACGCTGGCGATCGGGGTACTGGAACGCACCCGCGAAATCGGCATGTTGCGGGCGGTGGGGGCAAACCGCCGACAGGTGCGCACCATCATCCTTACAGAGGCGCTGATTTTGGCAGCGATTGGCACGGCCTTTGGAATTTTAGCCGGGCTTTACATGGGAGTGATGGCGGTCAAAGCCTTTGAGGCAATGGGCTTCCCGATGGAATATATCTTCCCGGCCTCTGGTATTTTGTCGGCTGTGGCGGTGGGCTTGCTGTTTGGTGCGCTGGCGGCGATTGTGCCAGCCCGTCAGGCAACCCGATTGGATGTGGTCGAAGCGCTGCGCTATGAATAGGTAAGGCATAAAGCGCTGGGCTGTCCTTGTAAGCCGAACCGTAATACTTGCTTGAACGCCGGTTGGTAATTAAAATTGGCGTTGATCCATGTGACATCAATGAAATGGTTTGGGGACAAGGCAGCATCACAACCGATACGGAGACTCAAATAGACCGTAATTTTGGCATTTCGCCCCCGTTTTGGTTGGGGTTACAAGCCGAATATAATTTGGAAGTTGCTTTGGACAAATTAGCGGAACAGATGGAATGAGAGGTCAGGCTCGGACTACGGATTGAATCTGCTCGTTCATGCCTCTCTCATCCAGATGGCGTTGGTTGTGAAACAGGATAGCCGGATTTGCCCAGTGAGCGTAGGTTTTCTCGGCGCTGGAGGAGTCATGCTTTAGACGAATGGCGTCGCGGAGCTGGTCAAGCAGCTTTCTTGGTTTTTGGGTAGATTGATCGCTCATAAAGGGTTGTTCCAAAAAAATGATGGTGTACAATAGGTTAAGATTGGGATGCAATCGTTGTTTGCAATAATCAAGCGTAGTATCCGTGTAACAAACGGTTATGGGTTGGCTATACGGCATAATTACAGCGTATCAAGAATCCGTATAATTAATCGTTGGTTGCTGCCTTTCGAAAAAAGACAAATTGGAAGAATACAATGAAGTGTCCATATTGCTATACTGGCATAAGACTTGATGTCAAAGCACAATTTGCGTTTCCCGATAACGACTATACAAATACGGGTTTAGGGAAAGAGTTTGTTCACGGATTATGTCCGGAATGCAATAACTTAATTGTATTGTTACACATTGGTAAATATAGGTGGGTGGACGATAATGGCGAATTATCTGAAGTTCAACAAGAAATCATTCTTTATCCCATAATTTCACCTCGTGTAACGGACGAAGAGATACCTAAAGAATATCGAGATGCTTACAATGAAGCAAATTCTATTCTACCTTTTAGTCCTAAAGCTAGTGCGGCCCTAAGTAGACGACTTCTCCAACAGATACTCAGAGATAAGTACGGAATTAACAAACGTAATTTATCGGAACAAATAGACGAATTCCTAAAATTGCCTAACTTACCTTCCGAAATATCAGGAGCAGTAGATGCGATTCGGCAAGTTGGAAATTTTGCCGCTCATCCAATAAAAAATCAAAATACGGGAGAGATTGTAGAAGTAGAAAACGGGGAAGCAGAATGGATTTTAGATGTGTTAACACAATTATTCGACTATGCTTTTGTTCAGCCGGTCAAGTCGCAAAAGAGAATAGACGAGTTAAACCGAAAACTAGAATCACTTGGAATAGACCCGCTAAAAAGGATTAGATAGGGAATAAAACATGGTTGAATTTACCGAAACAAATATTCAAAGACTGTTTGGGCATGAAGCTGCAGAAGATGAAGATCCTGTTCGCCTTAAAGAATATTATTTTAAGAGCAGTGTGTATCAAAGAATTGTGACCGATTTACCACTCAGAATACTTGTAGGTCACAAAGGAATTGGCAAATCAGCTCTACTGAAAATGGCCGTTATGGAAGACCATCCGAATGGTATTGTGTCAGTCTTGATCAAACCTAATGACATTACTGATCTAGGCGTTGATACGTCAGATTTTTTGCATACGGTAAGAAGTTGGCAAACAGGGCTTTTCAAAATAATTTCAGAAAAAGTATTTGATTATTTGGGGATTTCTCAACACTTAAATCAATCTCCAAAAAATTTTCGGGGGGCTATACTTGATTTTATTGTTGATACACTGATAAACATTAATAATGCATATTATCCGACAGACAAACGAGATTTTATTCTTAATTTTTTGGAAAAACCTCGCGTCACAGTTTATATAGATGACCTAGATAGGGGCTGGCAGGGGCGCAAAAACGATGTAACGAGAATCTCCGCTTTATTAAACGCAGTACGAGATATTAGTAATGAAAATCGAAATGTTTTTTTTCGTATTGCTTTACGTTCGGATGTTTATTATCTCGTGCGGACATCGGATGAATCCACAGATAAGATAGAAGGATCTGTGGTTTGGCATACATGGACAAATCATGAAATCTTTGCTCTCTTAGTTAAGAGAATTGAAACTTTCTTTGGGCGGAATGTTGACGAAAACACGTTATTACAATTGAGTCAATCTAAGTTGGCTGAATACTTAAAACCAATTACGGAAACAAAATTTATTGGCAAGGGGCATTGGGAAAATGCTCCAATGTATAGGGTACTAATGTCGTTGATAAGAAAACGTCCACGTGACCTAATCAAGCTTTGCACATTAGCAGCTAGACATGCTTATCAGCGGAAATCGTCCATAATTCAAACTGAAGATTTCGATGCTGTTTTTGTGGAGTACTCACAAGGTAGAATTCAAGATACCATCAATGAATATAGGTCAGAATTACCTGAAATTGAACGGCTTATAATGAATATGCGTCCTAATAGAAAAGAGCGAACCGCAAAGGAAGGTTACATTTATCGGACTGATCAACTATTAAGTAAAATCGGCAATATTATGGAACAGGGCAGGTTCATATTTGCAAATCAGAGAGAAGCAGATAAAAAGGACCTCGCTGCTTTTCTTTATAAAATTAACTTCATAACTGCTCGAAAAGAAAAGTCTGATGGCACAATTATTCGTAAGTATTTTGAAGAAAATCGTTACTTGTCGTCTCAGATTTCTGACTTTGGGTTTGACTGGGAAGTTCATCCTGCTTACAGATGGGCATTGCAACCTACTGATATAAATGATTACTTTCCAAAACTTAGTGCGGATGATGAGTAAAACGCAACCAACATCGCTTGCACGCGGACGGGCGGGGGGGCTTCGCCTCCGCCCGCAGGGATTCAGCGCCGAAAAGCGGGTTCGCCCTTTGGCATTTTTTCGCTAACTCCCCCGCCCGCCAGTAACGCTTGCCAGTTTCCCCCTCCCTCACACCCCCTCCACCGCCTCCTGCATCCGCTCGGCGTTCGGGTGCAGGTATCGCCCGGTCGTTTCCAAGCGGGAATGTCCCAAGAAAACCTGCAAGGTTACCACATCTGCGCAGCCTGCGCGGAGGGGCTCGAATAGCATCCCCCCTGCGGGGACGCCCGAACCTGAAAACAAAACACTCCGCTTGGGGAGTGTCGAAGGTGGGCGCGGAGGGGCTCGAATAGCATCCCCCCTGCGGGGACGTCCAAACCT
>FWPU01000910.1_pt1 | contig 93104 bp, 93 predicted proteins | sample 2228361 | NCBI WGS metagenome assembly FWPU01 (sample SAMEA103939777, study PRJEB20133) | metagenome
CAAGGAGGCACTGTGACCGTCAAGGCTCGTAATGTTCTTGTGGAGGAAGGCGGTGAGGCCACTCTGCCTTGCGGCCGCTATGTGGCCGTGTGCGTTGAGGATCAGGGTACCGGCATTCCCGAGGAGCATTTGGACAGCATCTTCGATCCCTATTTCACCACCAAAAAGGAAGGCAGCGGCTTAGGGCTTCCGACAGCTTATTCCATCGTCAAAAGACATGACGGCCACATGACCGTACGTTCCAAGGTCGGCCGGGGAACCAGCGTGACCTTTTACCTTACGGCCTCATCAACCGAGTCCGAGCAGGCTCAGGCTCCTATGGAGGAGGAACCTTTTCGAGCGACAGGGCGCGTTCTTATTATGGATGATGATCCCATCGTGCGGGATGTGCTTTCAGCCATGTTGGAACAATTGGGATTGACCAGTGAGACCACGGAGGAAGGGATGCAAGCCCTTGCATGCTACAGAGAGGCCTTGGAAGCAGGAAATCCTTTTGACGCCGTCATCTTGGATCTCACAGTGCCGGGAGGTGTGGGCGGTCGGGACGTTATCGAAAAGCTGCGTGCCCTGGATCCTCAGGTTCGCGCCGTCGCCTCCAGCGGGTATTCCAACGACCCGGTCATGTCTCAACCCCAAGCCTACGGTTTTCATGCCGGCATCGCCAAACCTTACCGCATGGAAGATCTGGAAGCGGTACTGCGCAAGGTGCTGCCTACACACACTGTTACGAAGTTTCTTGGGAATTCTAAGGTTTCTTGAATGAAGGCGCCGTCCCCGCCAGCCAAAAGTCCTGACGTTCCTGAGCGCGGCCACCGTTAGGAAGCCACGGTGGCTTCGACACGAATGCCGTATTTTTCCATGCGAGCCAAAAGAGTCGGCCGAGAAATGCCCAAAAGTTTGGCTGCATGGGTTCGGTTTCCTTTGGTGACTTCCAAGGCCACGCGAATGACTCGAGCGCTGAAATCATCCACAAGGGAATCAAAAAGCCTTTCAGAAACATCCTTTCCCAGGTGTTGAAGAATCCATTGGTCCAGCACGAAAGCCGCTTCATCGGAATCTTTGGCCCTTTTTTCCGGCTCTTCTCCGTTGGATTCCCCACCCACCACACGCCGAACATCGGCACTTTCCAGAGGATAACCTCGATTGAAAATGAGAGCCTTGCGGATCACGTTGGCCAACTGACGAACATTTCCCGGCCAGTCCATAGCCATCAGGCATTCCAGGGCGTCTTGGGTGATCCCGGGATTAGGAACCCCCATTTCGGCGGCGCAACGGCTGAGGAAATACTCTGCCAGAAGAGGAATATCCTCCTTTCGCTCGCGCAAAGGAGGGAGAGTCAAGGTCACCACATTGAGTCGGTAAAAAAGATCGTCACGAAAGCGCCCTTCGGCCACCGCATCTTCCAGGTTTCGGTTGGTGGCCGCGATAATGCGGACATCCACGGAAATGGGACGTCTGCCACCCAACCGTTCAATGCTGCGCTCCTGAAGCAGCCTCAAAAGCTTGGCCTGAATGGTTACCGGCATGTCGCCGATTTCGTCCAAAAACAAGGTGCCTCGATGAGCTTGTTCCACCTTTCCCATTCGGCGGGTGACTGCGCCGGTAAAGGCCCCTTTTTCGTATCCGAAAAGTTCGCTTTCCAGAAGTGTTTCAGGAATGGCTACACAGTTGATGACCAAAAAAGGCCCGTGGGATCGATGGCTGTGCTGGTAGATGGCTCGAGCCACCAACTCCTTGCCTGTCCCCGATTCTCCACGGATGAGCACGGTGGCATCGGTTCCAGCCACACGCCCGATGGCTTTATAGACTTCCTGCATGGCTCGGCTTCGGCCGATGAGAGCGTCTTCTTGGGGCGATTCCGGTTGAGCGTCCAGAGCCACCTTGCTGCGCATGAACCGACCCGCCTTGATGGCTTGCGAAACCAAGTCCAGCAAGGCGGGAATGTCAAAGGGCTTCAGGACGTAATCAAAAGCGCCCATCTTGGTGGCTTCGATGGCCGTTTCCGTGGTGCCGTAAGCGGTCATGACGATCACGGGCAATTTGGGATCCACGGCTTTCATGGCCTTAAAGGTTTCCAAACCCGACATGCCGGGCAGACGCACATCCAAGACCACCAGATCCGGCACACGTTCCTTGACCGCAGCCAGACCTGCTTCCCCTGATCCGGCCATGCGCACCTCATGGCCTTCGGCTCGTAAAATCTTTCCAAAACTCTGCCGCAGCTGCGGGTCATCATCCACAATCAGGATCTCAGCCACAACCCCCGCTCCTCGCAGGGCAGTCCGACCACGAAAGTGGTCCCCTGCCCTGCCTTGGAATGGACATGAATCCATCCCTTGTGATCCTGAAGAATCCTTCTGGCAATGGCCAACCCCAATCCGGATCCCTCTTCCTTGGTGCTGAAGAAAGGCTCAAAGATCTTGTCCTTGATCTCCTCAGGAATACCGGGCCCATTGTCCTTGATGCGCACAAGGACCACAAACCCTTGATCCCCCATCATGCCGGACTCTTCGACAATGCGTATCTGTCCACCTTCCCCCATGGCTTCACAGGCGTTCAAGATCAGATTCACCAAAACCTCTTTCATCTGGTCAGGATCCAACATGGCCAAAGGAAGCCTGCCTTTGCGATCCACCTCGATGCGCACGCCGTAAGAATCCAATCGATGCTTGAGAAGTTGTAGAGTCGTGTCCACCACGTCGGAAAGGCTCATGGGCTGCATCCTGAGTTTGGGCGGGCGACTGAATTCCAGAAAATTGGCCACAATGGTATCGATATGGCCGATTTCTTCCGAAATCACTTCAAAGTCTTCGCGTTGCGTTGGAGCTAAATTGAGGCTTCTTTCCAGGGAAAAAAGGCGCATTTTCACGGAGGTGAGAGGATTACGAATGCTGTGAGCCACACTGGCGGCAAGCTTTCCTACCATGGCCAGTTTTTCCGACTGCATCAGATGTTCCCGACTCTCCTCCAATTCCTCATGGGCTCGATCCACATCCTCCAGCAAACTATGCATCCGTCGACTCAGGGCTTTCACTTCATCTCGAGCCTCTTCCGCCGAAACCGCAAGCCCTCCTTTTTCCTGAACAAAAGCTAAACGGCGAATGGGTTCCAGAATCTGGCCCCATAGAACCACAGCCAATCCGATGCCCATGAGCAGGACCAAAGGCAAGGCCACCCAAGCCAGCGTGGTCAGGCTGCGGGCCTTACGTTCAGACAGCTGTTGATGACGGTCGATTTGAGCCTCCTGCAGGCTTTTGAACTTCCCGGTGAGTTCATAGATGCCGTGAAACTGATCCCGCACCGTCCAGTGCTGCCTGGCTCCCTCTTCCTTGCGTCCATCCTTGTAGAGTTGAATGACCTGATCCCTGGCCGTTTCAAAGCGCTCATAAGCCTTGCCGATCTCTTCCAGAATGCGCCGGCCTTCCTCCATCCGTGTGCGCTCTTGGGCCACTTCCAACCAGTGATGAAACGCCCTCTGATGTTCCCTCAGCCGTGTCAGCCATTGCTCGTCACCCGTCAGATAATAATAGGTGACATAACCTTTCTGCATCACCAAGGCGCTGTTCAATTTTTCCGCCGCAAGAAGCGCCTGAAGATCTCTTTTTACCACGGACTCAGACAACTCTAAAGTCTGGGACGTGGTCCAAATGGTCATCAGAGCTCCAGCGCAGTTGACACCCATCAAGGCGACAAGAAGGATAAAAATTCGAGATCTCAGGGTCAAAGAGGGAAACCTGGGCATGTCCTAGGGGCCTTTCCTTAAAAGACAAAAATGCCTTCGCCGACAATGGGCTGCACATCAAAAAAAAGGGCTTACGACCCAAAGGGCTCGAAGCCTTTCCTTTTTTCGGCTCTGAATCCCAAGAGCCAGTCCGAGAACGACAAGGACCTCTACATTCCATGCGACTTTGACGGAGCGAGGCGCCGCCTCGCTCCGTCAAACTGGAAACTTGGTCATTCCCTATGAGTGCATTTCCTGCAACCCAGCTATTGTGCGTGCGGGCGGGACGCCCACGCTCCCAAGGAAATGTTCGTTCTTGAAAAGGCTCCTAAGGGCGAATGTCAATGCTCGGATACATCCCTTTCATATCGCCTTCCGGGTAAGGCTGAATGATGTTGAACACAATGTTCTGACCTTTTTGCGCATGCCCCATGTGTCGGCTTCCATCAAAGTAGGCACCGTTTTCTTCAAGAATGTGCTCGATACGATGCTGAAAGGCTCGCACAAAAGCCGATCCGTTGCCCCGAAAGGTCATGCCCCCTCGCCTCAGCTCCCCTTCCAACGTCACCAACTCATCCACGGAAAGGCTGTTCTCTTCAAGATCTCGAGCCGTTCGAATGTGTCCCCACACCACATGACGCGGCGGAATCACCACCTCTTCCTCCACATCAATGATCGTATGGGGCATCACGATGGACTCTTCCCCAATAACCAAAGGGGCCTTCTGAGAAGAACGAACAAACGCATTAAAGCCCACAAAGACCTTGCGTCCCAAACGCGCTCCTATGATCTTTCCGCCGTGAGCCGTCACGTTGAAGCCTTCCAGATGCGCATCCACAATGTAACAATTTTCCTGGGCATTGGAGCCCGGCCCCATCCACGCGTTCATAAGATAAGCTCTCTGGGCCACCAACACATTTTCCCCGATGGTGCTGGCTCCTTTCACCACCGCGTAACGACTCACGGACGCTCCTCTAGGAACTTCCACACCAAGGCTGCAGGTCACGGAATCAAACACGCATTGAAATTCTTCTTTGCGACTTTCCACAAAATCCATGAGTTCCCCTGTCGGCACAGCCCCGGGCTCCACCCAAATGTAACGTTTCAGCACGCTTTCCGGAAACCGAAAGAAAAATTCAAAGGCTCCGTCTGACCGAATCCACACGGTGCCTGGTTCCACCTTTGTGTGAGACAGTTCTCCCGTCTGTACGTAAGAAAACGCACCCAGGACGGAATCATGGACCGTCGTGAGATCCACGGTGGCAAAGGGCCCTAGGAAACATCCTTCCACGGGCGCTCCATGAATGTTGGCGTAGTGCATGGCCACAGTGTTTCGAATGCCGAACTCCTCAGGGTTTTCAGGATCGTGGGAATGATTGTGTACCAAGGTCTTAATGAGAAAACTGTCTTTGACGGCGATAACTTCATCGTCGTGTAGAGGAATTTGGATGCCTCGATAATAAAAAACGTCCCCTTCACGCTTGAGCTCATCACCGCGGAGATCGCTTTTATACAAAACTGAATGGTCCACGGTGCAGCGGCCAAGAAAATAGCTTCCGGCCAGGCTGGAATGTTTGAAAACGAAGTGCAACGGATGATGGGGCGTCAGCCCATAGAAGGCATAAAACTTGGTGAATTGCTCCAGGGCAATGAGATGGCGTACGTAAGGCCCCACATCAAAGGCGGGTTCCCGAAGGTTGACGTTCACACGGTCAATGATGCGGTCAATGAGTTTTTCCAGATGCTTCATGAGTCGCCTCCTGCATTCTTAGTGGGAAAACGAAAAAAACCCAAGACCGAAGCCTTGGGTCTATGCCTCATTTCCATTAACCCTTCATCGTCACGGGCATGCCCATGATGGGCCAAACAATGGCCACAAAAAGGCCCAACACCACCATGAGAAGGATACTTGCCAGAATGCCGTAGCTGAAGAATTCACCAGCGGTAAACTGCTTGGACTCATAGGCGATGGCATTGGGAGCCGCTCCTACCAGAAGAAGGAATGGCATGCCGGCTGTCACCAAGGCCGCATAAAAAACCACCTCGCCTGCCACTCCAAGATACGGAGCAATGACCAAAGCCACGGGAAGCGAAATGGCAATGGCGGCCACGTTCATGATGAAATTGGTCATCACCAGCACAAAGAAGGCCATACTAAGGACGAAAACAAACCAATTAGCCTTTTGAAACAGGGTGAGCCAATTGACGGCAAGCCACTTGGCCGCGCCGGTTTCCCAAAGGCAAAAACCAATGCTCATGGCGCCGGCAAAGAGCAGAATCACGTTCCAGGAAATCTCTTCCAGATCCTTAATGTCCAAGATGCCGGTAACGAAGAACAAAATGGTTGAACAAAGGATGATGGCCGTCTTGTTCAGGTCTTTCAAGGCAGGAATGAAGGACTGCAGACTCATCAAAAGGATCACCGAGGCTACGATGATCAAGGCTAAGATTTCATTTTTGGTCAAGGGACCCTGTTGTGCGGCCAAGACCTTGGCTTTTTCCCTTAGCCCTGGAATCACCTTTTTCTCCGGAGGACATAGCACAACGAAAAATCCCCAAAGCAGAAAGACCATCAACCAACCAATGGGGAACATATAGTAGGTGAGCTCAAAAAATCCCACACTTTTCTGCGTGATCTCGTTGAAAAAGCCGAGGGCCACGACACCCCTGGCCGCACCGAGTAACGTGATAATGCTTCCAGCCCCCGCCACATAGGCCATGCCCATGAACAGGGCCTTGCCGAATTTGGTCCGGCCGTTGTCTTCTCCGTAGAGAGAGTGAATAGACAGCAACAGGGGAAACATGGTGGCGGCCACGGCGGTATGGGCCATGATGTGGGTCAGCGCCGCCGTTAAGACAAAAGAGCCCAGAAGGATGTTGTTGGTTTTTTCTCCCACAATCGCCAGCATCTTATAGGCGAGCCTCCGGGCAAGGCCTGTTTTTGTGAAAACCAAGCCGATCACCACCGAGCCGAAGATGAAGAGCACCGAAGGGTCCATGAAATCTTTAAAGGCGCTTTTGGCCGGCCGCACCATGAAGAGAGTCTGAAGAACACCGATCAGTAAGCTGGTGACTCCAATGGGCACCACCTCAAAGACCCACCAGGTCCCTGCCCACAGGAACACGGCCAACGCCCCCTTGGCTTCCCGGGACAGGGGAAAATGCACTCCCATGGGATCTACGGCGTCGGCCCAAGGAGGAGAATAGTAGACGAAAAAAAACAAGACAGGACCTAGCAGCATGAAACAAAGCTGCTTCCAGTTTATACGGTTTTCCAAGGCAACGGCCACATCATGCATGTTCATCCTCCACTATGTTCCTTGAACGCTTAAAGTTCACAGGCCTTAATCCGTTGACTGATTTCCACATACACGTCCGTTAAGCGCAAGATGCCCACGATAGCTTCTCCGCGCTTCACCAAAAGAGACTGATGCGGCCCAAGCACCAATTGGCGTATGGCTTCGTTTAAGTTGGCCGTCTCTTCCACAATCTCTCCCTGGGTGGGACTGTGCATCATGTCTTTGACGCGAATGCGTGCCGCTTTCCTGCACAGATCATCCAAGGGGTTTTCCAGCAAAGAAAGTTCCTTGGTGATGATCCTGACCACATCCGGCCCCAGCCCGAAACGCCCCAAGAGCCCCACATCCCCGAGCTTCTTGAATTTGGGCTCCAAAGCTCGAAGCACATCCAACTGACTCACCTTTCCCACGACCTTGCCCGAAGCATTGCACACCAACACGGCTCGATGCTTGTACTCTCGAAAGCTGGGCCTCTTTTGAGCCTCTTCCAGAGCCAGCACCGCTTCGTAAAGTGTGGCGTCCTCGGATACCGTGCCGTATTCCTCGATGGGGACCATCAGGTCCTTAACCGTATCCTTGCCCACAGCAACGTCCTCCTTTGAAATAGGAATACTCGATCTATCAGCTACCAACCTCTGCGCTTCACAATCTCGTTGATCTCCGCCCTTCGAATGCGCTCCTCATGCTCTCGCTTTCGAGCCAAGGCCGCATTGATTTTTTCCACAAGCTCCGGCGTCTCCATTGGCTTCATGAGGTAGTCGTAAGCCCCTAATTTCATCCCCTCAATGGCCGTCTCCACGGTGGCATGCCCGGTCAGCATGATCACTTCCACAAGGGGCTGCTTGTGTTTGATCTCATGAAGTGTCTCAATGCCGGATTTGCCGGGCATGAGCACGTCCAGAATGACCACGTCCACCTTGTGCTCGTCCAGCTGCCGGAGAGCCTCATCCCCGTTGTAGGCCTTATGGACAATAAAGCCCCGAGTTTCCAGCCGCTCAGACAAAACATCCACAAACTCCACCTCGTCATCCACGACCATCACATGCGCTTTCATCGCTTCCCTCTTTGGTCCTGACCTTTTTCTTGTTCTTCCATGGTTTGAAACTCGCCGGTGCCAGCAGGAACCCCGGCTCCCGTCAAGTCCTCCTCCCAAGGGCGCAAAGACCTTCCCTTCTTACCAGCCTTGCGCCCCGCCTCCATGGCCGCCTCGACCTTTTCTTCCAGATTTTCCCACGCAAAAGGAATGAGAAGATCATCAAAAGCGCCACGCTTCATCCCTTCAATCCCGTGCTGAACCTGCCCCTTAGAAACCAAAAGGATCACAGGCGGAGCCGGTGACAAGGTGCGCACATGATCCATGAGAATCCAGCCGCACCCGTCACCGGGAAGACAATGCCAAACAACCACATCCACACCTGAGCGATCCAGAAGGCCCACCGCTTCCGCCTGATCCGCCGCCCCCAGAACACGGTAGCCCCTTTTGTGCAGGTGCGCTTTGATCCCCGAGCGAAAATCCTCCTCCAACGCCACCACCAAAACAGTACCCTTCATGACCATCGCCCCGTCAGGCCAACCGTTTCCACCCAAAGCCTGACGCAGTCTTTCGTAAACTTTTCATCATGACAGAAAAATCCAACACATCGCCAAACCCTTGCCACCAAACCCCATACCCCACAGAATCCGTAACCTTTGCGAACTGAGGATTTCCCTTCACGTCACCCGATTCAACCTGTCTTTTCTTATGTTCTTTCCTTCATGAACCCCGCCCTGGTGCTTCCCGGGCGCGGCGTTTGTTCGAAAATGCACAAAGAATGCCAGAGAAAAAAACCTTGCTTTCTTAAAGGACTATCTTCAACGCGGCTCTGACGGCTCAAGGATACGTTTCATAGTGAAACAAGATGAGACATGTGGGCGCGAAACAGAATGATACAAAATGGCGCAGGTGGGGCAATGTTTAAGGGCAGGAATAAGGATCACCAGGAAACGCTCACCCGCACTTCATCCCCCTGAGTCTTTGTTCTCGACGGCTTGCCGCATCTTTTCCATGAGCTGTTCGATATCCACGGGTTTCATCAGATAATCAAAAGCGCCCAGCCGCATGCCTTCGATGGCTTCCTGTAGGGCGCTGTATCCCGAAAGGAGAATCACCGGTGTTTCGATCTTCTTGGACTTGATGTGTTTCAGGAAATCCAAACCGCTCAAGCCGGGCATGCGCACGTCCGCCACAATCACGTCAAACCGTTTTTCTTCCAGCCAACGTAAGGCATCGCTTCCGTTGAAGGCCACACTCACGCACAGGCCTCGAATTTCCAGCCTTTCGGCCAGGGTGGTCACAAATTCTTTTTCATCATCCACAAGCAGCACGCGCAAGGGTTCCATGCTCATTCCTTGGCTCCTTTCACCGTCTGTTTAATTTTCGCTCAGTTCAGGTCCTTTTTTCGGCAGATAGACGGTAAAAGTGCTTCCTCGACCCTCCTCGCTTTGAACCTCGATGCAACCGCCCAGCTTCTTCACGATCCCGTAGGTGATGGGCAGCCCCAGGCCCGTTCCGGAACCCTTCTTGGTGGTGAAGAAGGGCTCAAAGATGTGTTGCAGTGTTTCCGGACTCATGCCGTGTCCATTGTCCTGAATACTGACACCGATGCGCTCGGAATCGGCATCCCAGGTGGTGATGCTCACCATGCCTCCTTCAGGAACTGCAGCAAAGGCATTGTTAAGAATGTTTAAAAAAACCTGCTGAAGCTGCCCGCGGTCGGAGGCAATTTTGGAAAGATTTGGTGCCAGATGAAGTCTCAGGTCGATATTGCGATACAGAGCCTCCTTTTCCAGAAAACCCAAGACGTCATGAATCACCTCGTTGATATCGAGCACCTCGATGTGCACATCCATCCGCCTCGCAAACCCCAGAAGCCTGTGAGTGATGTTGCGGCAGCGCTCCACAGAGTCAAGGATCGCGGTGATCAGGGCCTGAAACTTTTCACGATACGGAAAATCCGGCACCCCTTGCAAAAGGTCCATCATGAGGCCGGCTTTTTCGTTGATGATAGCCAAAGGATTGTTGATCTCGTGGGCAACGCCGGCGGCCAGGCGGCCGATGGAAGACAATTTGTGATGGTGCTGCATTTCTTGATAGGCTGCTTCGCGCCGTTCGTCCGCCTCCCTCACCTTTCGCACCACACTGCCGGTCAGCCTGTAAACCACAAGAAAGATCAGGGCGGTGGCCGCCAAAAACAGGACCACCAGTTCGTTCTTGAGCGTGGTCCAGGCTCGAAGCACATCCGCTTGGGGCTTAACCGCCATGAGGACAAAATTGGGATGCACGAAATGGGCATAGGCGAGAAAAATGGGGCGTCCCGAGGGATCCAGGGCCGTCGTGACATTGGCCTGGTAGCTGACCGGGGGAATGGGAAGTGGGCATTTTTCTAAAACGCCTCCATAAAAGCGCGAAGGCGTCTGAAAGACGCCGTCATAGTTGACGAGAAAGGCATCGCTGTCCGGATCCAAGCCCATCGAAGCAATGAGCTCGTTGAACCTTTGGGTGTCGATGGTGGCTCGAAGAATCCATCGATCCCCTTCCAGGTTGGTCTGTTCCACGGCGATAACCACGTGAGGGAATCGACGATAGCCCAGAAAAACATCGCTTACGTAGGTGCCTCGAACATTCACTTCATGAAACCAGTTCTGGTCCGAGTAGTCTTTTCCCTTGAGATCGTAAGGACCCACGTAGTTCACCTGAACGCCGCGCGAGTCAATCAAGCCCATGTCCACAAAGCCTGAAAATTCCTGCTTGACCACTCGAAAAATGTGATTCAGCCGCTGGGGATCCACGAGTTCCTGATATCCGTAAGCGCGAGCAATGAAACTCACGGCCGATTGACGTTCGGCAATGAACAGTTCAAAAGAATGCTTCGTCTTGTTAACGATATTGCGTAAAGGATTGGCAAGTTCCTGGCTAAGCACCTTTCGATATTCGTGATAATTGATGGCAGCCATAAGGATCAGAGGGACAATCGTTACCACGCCCATGAGAATGATCAAGTTGCGGCGCAAGATTCCATAGCGAGCGGCACCGCTTTCATCCAATTCCAGGCTGAAAGCCTCACGAATCTGGTGAATCCACCGATCCCAAAACATGCTCTGACTCCTCAAAAATCCTTTCCATAAACACAGTGCCAGGTTTCAAGGTGCCCTCTTCGAGCGCCTTTTTCACGGCGTCCACCGTCGCTATGACATCGTCATAGACCGTCACTTTTTTCCAAACAAGATAATCGAAATATTCCTGTTCGACGGCTCCGCAGACCACCACGTGCGCCCCTTCGGACACAATGAGCTGACACAGATTTTCCGTGGACGCCTGCGGCATGACCACGGTGCGTTCTTGCAGAAAACGGCCGTCGGGTCCCTGCACACCGATCCAGACTTCTGAGGCCAGATCAAAGCGGGGCGCCACTTCTGAACCATGCACAGGAATAATCACTCGAATCATCGAATGCCCCCTACAAAACGCCCACTTGGTCAGATTCCGAGGCTAACAGCCCGTATTGCTTCATCTTACGCCACAAAGTGGAACGCCCCCAGCCCAGGATTTCCGCCGCTCGAGCGCGTTTGCCTTTGGCCTTGACGAGGGCTTCCACAATGAGACGTCGTTCCAAGGCAGCCCAGTCGGCCGTTTCGGCGCCAAGAGGAATTCCTACGGAGACACCCTTTGCGGGCGGTTCCAGTGCTCGAGTCTCTGGAACGTGCGGTGCCCTATCCCGCACCTCTGTCACATAGGACGGCAAGTGATGCACACCGATGGTCTCTTCACGGCACACATTCACCGCGTATTCCACAATGTTTTTAAGCTCGCGCACGTTGCCGGGATAAGGGTATTCCAAAAGACAGCGCAAAGCATCCTTGGAAAATCCCTTGACATTCTTTTGAAAAGTGGACGCAAAGGCGGCAAGAAAATGCTCCAGCAGCAACCGCACATCTTCGCGCCTTTCTCGAAGGGGCGGAATATGAATCCGGACAACGTTCAATCGATAGAGCAGATCCTGACGAAACTTGCCCTCCCGAACCATGGCTTGAAGGTCCCTGTGGGTGGCGGCGATGATGCGCACATCCACACGTGTGCCTTTGGTGGATCCTAAAGGATAGATGACATGGTCATCCAGAAAGGTGAGCAGCTTGACTTGAAGAGGTAGAGGCAGATCCCCGATCTCGGTAAGAAACAATGTGCCGTTGTGAGCCAGCCGGAATCTGCCCGGCTTGTTTTCCACGGCGCCCGTAAAGGCTCCTTTTTGATGCCCGAAAAGCTCGGATTCCAAAAGGGTTTCCGGCAGCGCTCCGCAATTGACTTTCACAAAAGGCCCTTTGGCCCGGCTCGAAAGTTGATGAATGGCTTCAGCGAGAAGATCCTTTCCCGTGCCGGTTTCGCCGGTAATGAGCACCGAAGAATCGGTCTGGGCAATACCCGGAAGGATGCCGAAAAGCCGTTCCATGGCGGGACTTCCCCCGATGATGCGGCTGAGCCGTTCCGCTTGCCCGGATCGAGATTCCAGCATCTGAAAAGGCCGAAGATCTTCGAGAACCTCCATGAAGCCAGCCACCGTGCCTTCCAGGTCTTTCAGAACCACGTAGCTGATGCGCACAGGAACGCGACGTCGATCCCTATTGATGATGTCCCCCTCACGACACTGAGCCCCTCCATGACCCCAGGGTTGACGTAAAGGACATTCCCTGACGCAAAGATTGCTGCGCACCACATGGCGGCACGGCAGCCCTCGAGCCTGTTCCTGGCTGAGCCCCGTGAGCACCTCCGCCGCTCGGTTCACGTAGAGGACCCTTCGATGAGGGGACAAAAAAATGAGAGCGTCGGGAAGGTCGTTCAAGGCGGCGGCGCATTCGATCGGTTTCGAAAAGAGCCCGGAAATGATCGGAGGAGTCGCGGATTCCATGGAAGGTTTGTCCCTCATGTTTCCAGAATGAAACATTATGGCGTCAAAGGGCTGATTCCTGAGGTTTGAAAAAGACCGCCGCCAAAGGAGGCAGATTGATGCTCAAGGAGAAAGGCCGGCCATGGTAAGGGGAAGCTTCGGCCATCACACCGCCCAGATTCCCTTGGCCGCTTCCACCGTAAATGACGGCATCGCTGTTAAGCACCTCTTTCCAAAAGCCTCCAAAAGGGACGCCGATGCGGTAAGGAAATCGAGGAACAGGCGTGAAATTCATGGCGCATACCACCAGGTCTTCCACTTTTTTTCCACGGCGCAAAAAGACCAGGGTGCTTTGATCGCTGTCGTTACAGTCGATCCATTCAAAGCCCTGGGGTTCATTGTCCAGCTCATAAAGGGCCGGTTCGCCGCGTAAAAGGTGGTTCAAATCCTTCACCCACTGCTGAAGACCCTTGTGTGTGTCGTGTTCCAAAAGAACCCAATCCAGCGAACTATCATGGTTCCATTCATTCCACTGGCCGAATTCCGAACCCATGAATAGCAACTTCTTTCCCGGATGGCCGTACATGTAGCCGTAAAGGAGCCTCACGTTGGCGAATTTCTGCCATAAATCCCCGGGCATCTTGGCCAGCATGGACGCTTTTCCATGAACGACCTCATCGTGGGAAAAAGGCAGAATAAAGTTTTCCGAAAATGCATAAAGCAAGCTGAAGGTCAAGAGATTATGATGGTATTTTCTGTGGATGGGATCCTTGGACATGTAAAGCAAAGTGTCGTGCATCCAGCCCATGTTCCATTTGAAACCGAAGCCAAGGCCGCCCAGGTAGGTGGGGCGTGACACCATGGGCCACGCCGTGGATTCTTCGGCAATGGTCATGGTGTCAGGGTGTTCTCGATAGACCATTTCATTGAAACGGCGCAAAAAGGCAATGGCTTCCAGGTTTTCGTTGCCGCCGTATTGGTTGGGAATCCATTCTCCATCACGGCGGGAATAGTCGAGATAGAGCATGGAAGCCACGGCGTCCACGCGAAGACCATCCACGTGATAGACATCCAACCAAAACAAGGCACTGGAGATCAAAAAGTTCAGAACCTCGTTGCGGCCGTAATTGTAAATGAAAGATTTCCAGTCTGTATGGAAGCCTTTTCGAGGGTCAGCATGTTCGTAGAGGTGCGTGCCGTCGAAAAAGCCTAAGCCGTGTTCATCGGTAGGGAAATGGGCGGGAACCCAATCCACGATGACCCCGATGCCGTGCTGATGCAGCGTGTCCACAAAGAACATGAAATCCTGAGGCGTCCCGAAACGGCTCGTGACGGCGAAATACCCGGTGGTTTGGTACCCCCATGAGGCGTCAAAGGGATGTTCGGTCACAGGGAGTAATTCCACGTGTGTAAAACCCATTTCCTGCACGTAAGCGGCCAGTCGAGGTGCCAGTTCGCGGTAAGTGAGCCAGCGGTTGCCTTCTTCGGGAACCCGCATCCATGAGCCCAGGTGGACTTCGTAAATGGCCATGGGGGCCGATCGAGTGTTTTTTTGGTTTCGGGACCGCATCCAGGTTTTATCCTGCCAGGTATAACCGGAAAGATCCCAGACGATGGAAGCTGTCCCCGGGCGTTTTTCGGCAAAAAAGGCATAAGGATCCGCTTTGAGCACGTGGTAGCCGTTCAAGAGGGACGTGATGGCATACTTGTACAAGGTGCCCGCACCGATTCCAGGAACAAATCCCTTCCAAATGCCGGTATCCCCAAAGGGTTCCAAAGGATGGGCCGTTTCATTCCATGCGTTGAAATCCCCCACCACCGAAACCTTTTCGGCATTGGGAGCCCACACGGCAAAATGAACGCCGCTTACACCGTTGAGACGACAAGGGTGCGCCCCCATTTTTTCCCACGATCGGTAGTAGCTGCCCTGCTTCCAGAGATAGACATCAAAATCGCTGAAAAAACGCCATTGGCTTTCCCCCATAACGACAGCGCCACCTCCTTCTTTCATCCACCCCACCTGTTTCTTCTGGACTTTTTGATCCTTCCCAGGCTGCTGGAACCCTCATCCCCCATGCCGGCGGGCTGCTTTGGGGAAAAGTCCCCCTCAGTCCATAATTCAAGACTTGTCGTGCAGCCAAAGCTGAATATCTAAACACTGTTATTTTAACCCTTGTAGGCACCCTAAGCCAGGAAAGCCTGAAGACACAAGAACAAAAAGTTGTCTTCCTTCCAGAGGCTTTTTTTGAAGGCTTTGCAACAAGTTGAAATGAAAGAACTTCAGTGCATGCCACTTCAAGGAAAAGCGCGGCATGCCATGTCCCCATGGGACTGAAAGAAGCGGCCGCCTCGGAAAAAAGGGGCCGACTCAAGCTAAAACAGACTCAAGGGCCGCGCTTCCAAGGAAAAAGTCTTTTTCAGGCCGGCCATTTCAAGGGTTTTCTTTGAGGGAAGACCGCCTGCCACTTTTTTCCCATGCTTGTTCTTTTTTTCTCTTGACCTGGGTCTTGTGGACCGTTAAAGTGACAACCGACTGAGGACTCAGTCGATATGTTGGAGCAAGGAAGAACGATGAAAAAACGTGAAGCGATTCTTCAAGCGGCCACTTATTTTTTTTCCCGCAAAGGCTTCAAAGACACCTCCATGGCCGAACTGTGCAAGGCTGCAGGAGCGGCGGAAGGAACGGTTTTTTATCATTTCAAGAACAAGCAAGAAATTTTTCTGACCATTCTGAGAAACCTTCGGGATGCCATTCTTCCGGAATTTGAAAAATACAAGGCCGAAAAAAAGGTCATCACGGGACTCGATCTCGTTGAAGAATCCATTGCCTTTTACCTTTACATGGCATCCATCAGGGAAGATCTTTTCTCCATCCTGCACCAGCGTTATCCTTACGAATTGGCAGAAGGGAACCCTGAATGCCGTGAACTTTTGGAATCCATTTATGAAGCCTTTGTGGACATATTTGAAAACGCTATCCGCATGGGTCAGAGGGATGGATCTATCGGTCCCTGGCATACTCGAAAAAACGCCATGATTCTTTTTGCCATGGTGGATAGCATGGTCCGATTTCGTATGGACAACCTGTACGATATCACTTCCCTATACACGGAAATGATCGCGGCTTGCAGGCGCATGCTGGAAAACCGAAACATGCCTTTGAAGGAGGGGGAGAATGCAGAGGCTGCTGCTGAGAATCAAAAGGTGTAGACCGCCCACTTAACGGGTTTCGTGCCATGCTTTGACACTCCGTGAATCATGTACTGTTTTCATCCTAACCTTTTCTTGAACGGGTGGACGAAATGCTCAAAAGAATCTTTCCCTTTCTCGACTGGTTCAAAGGGTACAATGTCGCCACATTTCAAGCTGATGCCATCGCTGGTCTGACCGTAGCTCTGGTCCTGATTCCCCAGTCGATGGCCTATGCCCAACTGGCCGGATTGCCTCCCTACTACGGACTTTATGCTTCCTTTTTGCCGCCTATGGTTGCATCCCTGTTCGGCTCTTCCCGACAGCTGGCAACGGGTCCGGTGGCGGTGGTCTCTCTGATGACGTCGGCATCCCTTGAGCCGCTTGCCACGGCCGGTAGCCAAGAATACATCGCCTATGCCATCTTGTTGGCGCTTTTAGTTGGAATCTTTCAGTTCAGCCTCGGGGTCTTGCGCCTCGGGTTGGTGGTGAATTTTCTTTCCCATCCTGTGGTCAATGGTTTTACCAACGCGGCCGCCCTCATCATCGCCACCTCCCAGCTCTCCAAGATGTTTGGTGTCAATGTGGACAATGCTCCACATCACTACCAGACTGTTTACAAAGTGATCCAGCAGGCTCTTCACTACACCCATTGGCCCACCTTCTTCCTGGGAGTGACAGCCTTTGCCATTATGTACGGCCTCAAAAAGGTTGCCCCGAAGCTTCCCAACGTTTTGGTCGCCGTGGCCATCACCACGGTTATCTCCTGGTTAATGGGATTTGAACACAACACCAAGGCTCCCCTTTCGGCGATTCAGCATCCGGAAACACAGGAACGCGTGCAACACTTTAACGAAGCCGTCAACGGACTTAAACCTTTGGCGGAAAAACGCACCCTTGTGAGCAAAGAGATCGAAAGGGCCAAAGCGGCCCATGATGCGGTCGCTCAACTGAAGGCGGAATCCGAGGACAGGTTGATCCAGCTGGAAAGTGACGCGCTGAAAAAGAAGGCTCAACAATATCGAGAGCAACTTCGATCCACTCTTTTTGAGGCGGCCATCGCGCCTGACGGAACCATGATTTTTTATCCCAAGGGTCAGCTGCCACCGGGATCCAAAACCGACGGGCGTATCTGGCGTCTTCGAGTCGGCAGCAATCCACTGCAAACGGAGAACCTCACCATGATGGGAGGAGGCGAGGTTGTGGGTGTCGTCCCCAAAGGAATCCCCGCCTTTTCCATGCCTAAATTTGAGCTTTCCGTCGCTCTGCATTTGTTCTCCTACGCCGCCATCATTTCCCTTTTGGGATTCATGGAAGCCATCAGCATTGCCAAGGCCATGGCAAGCAAGACAGGACAGCGACTGGATCCCAATCAAGAGCTCATCGGACAGGGGCTTGCCAATTTCCTCGGGGCTCTGGGCAAAAGTTACCCGGTCTCTGGATCATTTTCTCGATCGGCCGTGAACCTGCAGGCAGGGGCTGTCACCGGACTTTCCAGCGTCTTTACCAGCCTGGCCGTCGTTATCACGTTGATGTTTTTCACCCCTCTTCTTTATCACATGCCCCAGTCGGTGCTCGCTGCGGTCATCATGATGGCCGTCATCGGTCTCATCAACGTCTCAGGTTTCCTTCATGCCTGGCACGCCAAATGGTACGATGGGGTCATTTCCGTTCTGTCCTTTATCTTCACCTTGTGGTTCGCCCCGCATCTGGACAAGGGCATCATGATGGGAGTCGGGTTGAGTCTTGGAGTGTTTCTGTATAAAAGTATGAGGCCGACAGTGGCCTCGTTGGCCCGGCACGAGGACGAAGCACTTCGTTGTGTGAACACTCATGGGCTTCGTGAATGCAAGTATATTTCGGTCATGCGCTTCGATGCGCCCTTGTTTTTCGCCAATTCAAGCTATTTCGAGGATCTGATAACGGATTTGATTCAGAAAAAAAGTACGCTGCGCCATATTCTTGTCGTATGCAATGGAATCAATGATATTGATGCATCCGGAGAAGAAACACTTTCTTTACTGATAGATCGGGTTCGTAGCGGAGGCATTGATATTTCGTTTAGCGGTGTGAACGAGACCGTGATGAGCGTGCTGAGAAAAACCCACTTAACTGCCAAAATAGGAGAGTCACACATTTTTCCAACCATGGAAAAAGCCATTCGAACCATTCACGAGGAGGCGCATCGAGGTGGGGACGAAGAAGATTGCCCGTTGCTAACGGTCTGTCGGCCTGTTGCATGAATTCTGCATAAAAAGGGGATATAAACCATGTCAATCATTTCCGTCTTTTATGGCTTGTACTGCAATGAAGGTCCTGTTATTCGGAGTGTGGCGGAGCGTACCGGATTTCGATTGGTTCAAGACGAGACCCTTGCCGCCATGGCTTCTCAATTGTCCGGCATGTCCGTTGAACGCATTTTCCGCGCTTTTAGCGCCAAGACATCGATCTTCAATGCCTTTACACACGAAAAAGAACGTGCTGTCGCTTACCTGCGATTGGCTACGGCGCAGATGCTTCAGGAGGAACGTCTTTTGATTGCCGGCTGTTGCGGCCTTTTGATCCCCTCTCAGATCACTCATGTTCTTCGAGTGTGTCTGATTGCAGATCTGGCCTTTCGCCTTCGCACGGCTGCAACAACGGAGGCAGTGTCCGAAAAGGACGCCCTCAAGGCCATCCGCAAATCCGATGAAGACCGCTCTTCCTGGACATCCATGGTGAGGAAGGAAATCGATCCCTGGAAGCCGGAGCTCTATGACATCTTGATCCCGATGGATAAAGTTTCCGTGGAACAAGCCGTGGATTTGATCTTCAGTAATATTCAAAAAGATGTTCTGCATCCCACGGAAGCCTCTCGAGCCGCAGCCGCCGATTTTCTGCTTCAAGCCCGTGTGGCGGTCACTCTGGCGGCCGAAGGCCATGATGTGGATGTGGAAGCCAAAAACGGCGCCGTCACCTTGATCGTCAACAAGCATGTGCTGATGCTGTCTCGATTGGAGGAAGATTTGAAGTCTCTTGTGGCACCGATGGAAGGTGTTCGATCCGTCGAGGTTAGAGTCGGACCCAATTTTCATCAGGCGGATATTTACCGCAAATATGATTTCCAGGCACCGTCCAGAGTTCTCCTTGTCGATGATGAACGGGAATTCGTCCAAACACTTTCCGAACGCCTGCTCCTCAGGGATGTGGGATCCGCCGTCGCCTACGACGGTGAATCAGCGCTCAGGCTCGTCAGTGAAGAGGAGCCCGAGGTCATGATCCTTGATCTGAAGATGCCAGGCATTGACGGCATTGAGGTTCTGAAGAGGGTGAAGGCGACCAAACCCAACATCGAAGTCATCATTCTGACAGGGCACGGCTCCGAAGCTGACAGGGAAACCTGTATGAAGCTGGGCGCTTTCGCCTATCTTCAGAAACCGGTCGACATTGATGTCCTAAGTGATACGCTGAAGCGTGCCTACGACAAGATTCGAAAGAGTGCCGGAGCCAAAACATAGGAAGCTGCAAATCCCAAGGCCGCTTAGACCTGAAAAGCTCGAAAAAGCCCATGAATCGGCCAAGACTCCAAGGGTGTCTCCTTTCACGGTCTCTCTTCACGTATCGAGCCTTTCAAGGGCTGCCTGGAGCGACTTTCGCATGGGGACAGAGCACGTTTTGAGGGCATCGCAGACAATCTGGAGAAAATGATGAAGGTCCTTTTGGTGGATGACGAAGATCAGCTGGTATCGACCCTGGCGGAGCGGCTTGAACTTCGGGGGATTCATGCCTCTTGGGTCACCAATGCGGAAGACGCCATCCTGATGGTCAAGAACCGGGAATTCGATGTGGCGGTTCTTGATGTGAAACTGCCGAAAATGGGCGGCATCGAGCTGAAAAGGAAATTGGCCTCTATTCGACCAAACCTCAAGTTTTTGTTTATGACCGGGCATGGTTCTCAGGAAGATTTCGATGCAGCAAGCCGGGATACAGGAAAAGAGAATTACCTTGTAAAGCCTGTAAAAATCGAAGAATTGATCGAGCATCTTCGAAAAGTAGTCCAGTTGGAAAAAAGAGAGTAAAACCCATGGCATCTTTTGAATCTTCCGAGGTCCTTGGCTTCGATGAGGCGCCGGCTGTGTGTGGGTTGCGGTTTTTTGGAGCCGTCTCCGCATCGATTTCCCATGAGTTGAAAAATGCCATTGCCATCGTCAATGAACATGCAGGGCTTTTGGAGGATTTGGCGCTCCTTGCCGAGCGCGGAAAACCTCTTGATCCGGAGCGGCTCAAACGGACGGCGGCGCATATCACACGACAGGTGCAGCGGGCCAACGTTCTCATCGGGAACCTCAACCGGTTTGCGCACAGTATCGATGAGCCCATCTCGACCGTGCATCTGCCCGAACTGATCAGCTTTCTTGTCACGTTGGCGGAAAGAAAGGCGACAATGTCAGGCATTACCTTTGAGGTGACTTGTCGGGAGGCTTCCTTTTCAGTGCAAACAAGCCCCTTTTTCCTGTTGAATCTTCTTTGGCTGTGCTTGAAAGCCTTGTTTGAGGCAATCCCTCCTTCCTCCGTGGTCCAGATCGACGCCCAGGGACGAGATGATCCCGTGGAAGTTCGACTTCGTTGTCAAGGCATTCAACCAACGCAGACAGGCTTCGTGGAGAACATTCGAAAGGATGCCACGCCGCTTTTGTCTATCCTTCAGGCGCAGATCTCCATGGACTCATCCACAGGCGATGTCGTGCTGAGCCTCCCCAAAAGCATCCCTGAGGCTTAAACCCAAAGTTCACGACACCCCAGAAAGGAGCCATCCATGTCCGAGAAAGTACTGTTGGTGGATGATGAAACCGATTTTCTTGAAGTGATGGCGGAGCGGATGAAGGCTCGGGAAATCCGGGTCAAGACGGCATCGTCGGCGAAAGAGGCCTTGTCGCTCATCGAACAGGAAAGCTTTGATGCGGTTATCCTCGATTTGCAAATGCCGGAAATGAATGGGATCGAAGCGCTGAAGGCCATGAAAAGCAAAAATCCTGACATTCAGGTGATTGTGCTGACAGGGCATGCGACTGTTCAAAAAGGCATCGAGGCGATGAAGCTGGGAGCGACCGATCTCCTGGAAAAACCAGCGGATGTGAAGGTGTTGGCCGACAAAATCAGAAAGGCTCACGTGGAAAAAATGGTTCTGGTTGAGAAAAAAACGGAAGAAAAAATCCGAAACATTCTTAGGCAGAAAGGCTGGTAGAAGCGAACGTAAAAAAACACAGAAGGGCACTCCTCCGGCCTTGCCTTCTGGTGTCGGCGGCCGGTTGATGGATGTGTTGAAAGGAAAGCGGTTTTTGTCTAAGCAGAAGACGACGTCTTGTCCAATTCTTCCTGGACCCAGCTCAGAGCGGCTGATACGGATGGAAATCCAATAGTACTCACCAAAAGGATTAAGCTATGCACGATCTCTTCACGGCTGGCACCCGCTCGAAGCGCTCGCCGTGCATGGCTGTGCACGGCGCCTTCGGACCGAATAGCCGCCGCGGCCGCCAACTGTACCAGATGGGCCGTCTTGTGATCCAAGGGCCCTTCTCGACGGACGGCGACTCCCAACGCATCCAGAGCGTCCATGACACCCGGGTGCTTTTCACGAAGGAAACGATACCATTTCGGCAATTTTTCTTCGACCATGATCGATCCTCCCCTTTAGACGTGATGCATGGTTCCCGCCTGAGCCCATAGGCCCGCCCTAAACATGAAAGCCTCTTGATTTTTCACCTTACCTTGCTCTGCTTCTGCAAGCAAGGCACCTTCAAGGTCCTGAGGTTCGAGCGTTTACACACGAGTGAAAAACCTTTATAGAATGGCTCTTGGCTGTTGGATGAAGGCTTCGCCGCGGAAACCGCGGCGCCCCAGGCAAAAGCTTCTTCGCTCTTTGCTAAGGAGCTCTCATGGAGAGGGAATTGCGTCAGGCGATGGTGGAACGGAAAACCCAGGAAACCGCCATCTCGGTCAAAATTGTTCTGGACGGCACAGGAACGGTGGATGTGGACACGGGTCTTCCTTTTTTCGACCATATGCTCACTCTGTGGGCTGTGCATGGTCTGTTTGATTTAACTCTTCGAGCCCAAGGGGACTTGGAAGTCGACGGCCATCACACCGTGGAAGACGTGGGGATTTGTCTCGGGCAAGCCCTTTCCAAAGCCTTGGGGGATCGAAAAGGCCTTCGTCGTTACGGCACCGCTTTTGTTCCCATGGACGAGGCTTTAGCTCAAGTGAGTCTCGATCTTTCCAATCGGCCCTACCTGGTGTACCGGGTCCCTTCTCTGGCCGAACGGGTCGGTGCCTTTGAAAGCGAACTGGTGCCGGAATTCTTTCGAGCCTTCTGCCAAAATGGAGGCATCACGGCGCATATTCTCGTCCCTTACGGCGCCAACACGCATCATATCTTGGAAGCGGTCTTCAAAGCTTTTGGGCGGGCTCTGGACGAGGCCACATGCCTGGACCCGCGCCGACCGGCCGTGCCCAGTTCCAAAGGCGTTCTCTAGGAAAGGAACCCTGTGCGGCCCTGCGTCCGCATCCCTTTCTTTTCAAGGAACACACAAAGCCGCATTTCGCCCCCTTGACTTCTCATCAACCATGAGCTATAGGTTATCGCTCGCTGACGCGGGGTGGAGCAGTTAGGTAGCTCGTCGGGCTCATAACCCGAAGGTCGGAGGTTCAAATCCTCCCCCCGCTACCAAGAACATCAAGGGCTTAGCTCATCAGGCTAAGCCCTTTTCTATTTCCGGTTGCGGATAGGTTGCGGATGCTTGCGTGTGGTCGTTGACCACGTCGTTCAGCTCGTCAATATTGGAACGGCTCTCAGAGGGCAGCCACTTGTAGTAATTGTGAAAGGTGATCTGGGCGAAGCTGTGCCCCATTTCCTTTGCCACTTCCGCCAGTGGGTCCTCAGCTCCGGGATATTCGGCCAACCTTTGCGCAAGGCCTCTTCCTTTCTGCTCTTGCTGAGCTTCTCCAGCTCGCTCACCACCTGCCGGTTTAGCCGAACTTCCCTTTTTCCCGAACGACTTTTCGGCGTTGTTACCCGCCCTTGCACAACGTTGCGTTGCACTCGGGCAATGCGTCTGTGAAAATCGATATCACACCACTGAAGATCGACCAACTCCCCCATTCGCAATCCTGTCCGAAACGCTGTTACGATGAAGGGGTAGTTGTGGGGGAAAAATTTTCGATAAACTTCTTCAAGTAGTTGGCGTTCTTCCATACTGAAAGGATCCGGGTCCCTCGTGGGCAGTTCTCCTTCCGGCCGAGGAATCCTCACACCAAGAACCGTGTCACGATCAATGAATTCGTCGGGATGGTGCACGTAGGCCATGATGGAGATCAGGCAATTCTTAATGTTTTTGACAGTCTTGCTGTTCAAACCTTCACTGATTTTTTGGACCATCAGATCAGCCACCGCCCTAGGAGCCTGTCCGAGAACTCGCAATACCGAATTTTGGCCAATGGAATATTAAGTACTTATCGTACCTAAAACAGGCAAATTTGGCATTCTCGGACAAGCTCCTAGTGGTGATTCGATCCAGCCTTCTGTCTCCCAAGGACGGGAGCAGGTGTTTTTGCAGGATCACCTCGTAGTTCCTTCGCGTCGATCTTTTAACGTAATTTAATGCGTACTTTCTTATCCAGCCCATCACAAATCGGCCGTCGGTGTCCTCCCATCCGTAGACGTACTCCTTAAGTGTCGGCACAAACTTTTCTTGCTTCTGCGGGCCATCCCCCTCGCTAAAAAACTGCTCTACCCCCAAGATAAGCCTGGCTTCGATGCGCTTTGCAACTTCCAATGCAAGCCGTTTGTCCCTGCCAATCTTCTTGGACTTTCTCTTTCCCTGGTAATCTATAAAAATCCACCACTCACCCGAGCCTTTCGGACGTTCGCGCACTTTGACTCCCATCTTCCCTCCTTTCCAAGTGCGCTAATCCGCAAATGTATTATGGCAGAGAAAACATCCCGTCATCACCCTGCACAACAACCGGATCGAAAACGACATTCAACCCTTGGCCCTGGGTCGGAATAACGTAAGCGTTCGTGGAACCCCACCTTCCGGTCTCAAGCCTTTTGGTTCATGATCTCAGAAAAACGAAAGCAGGCTATCAATGAACCAAAGGTGTGGCAAGCACGAGAGCCGACATCTGGTAAAGTGGCGTGCCCGGATGGCTTCAGGGCAAGCCAGAGGTCATGGCTGCTGCCGTCGGTTCAACCTGGTGGGTCTTAGACTTATGAGCTTGTTTCTTTTGCGACATGATCAAGTCCTACCCTTTGGGTTTCCGTTGAAGATGAGAACCTTCAGTCTGGTTTGGGCCCTGCCCTGCCGGTTTCGGTTTCGCCCGTCAAGAACCAGCCTCTTTCGAACCCGCTTCAATTTTGTTACAAATAATATCCTTGTCCCAGCGTGTTTGGCGAGAGCAGCGAACCGATTCTTAAAGATTCAGGAGGAAGGCATGGATCGACCCGTGGATCACTACTGGCAACTGCGGTTGAAACGCGTCCAGGAGGCTCTGGAAAAGAACAATTTCGCCGTCTTTGTGGCTCAAAACACTCAGGACGCCAAACGTATCGTCCTGGAAGAAATCCTGCCGTCCCTTTCGGTGAAAAGCGTTTCCTGGGGAGGATCCATGACCTTTATGGCCACAGGCCTTTACGAAGCCATGAAAAATCGAACGGACCTGGAAGTTTTGGACACCTACGAGAAAGGCCTTGCCTTTGAAGACATGCTGGAACGGCGCCGCCGTTCCCTGCTGGTCGATCTCTTTTTCACGGGAACCAACGCCGTGACCGAAGACGGCCAACTGGTCAATCTGGATATGATCGGAAACCGAGTGTCGGCCATCACCTTTGGACCTCGGCACGTGATTCTTCTCGTTGGAAGAAACAAGGTGGTTCCGGACCTGGAAGCCGCCATGATGCGTATCAAGGACTACGCCGCCCCGGCTAATGTCATGCGCTTGGATAAAAAAACACCATGCTACCATACGGGCCGCTGCGATGATTGTTCCAGTCCTGATAGGATCTGCAATCACTGGACGATCACGGAAAAATCCTATCCCAAGGGGCGGATCAAGGTGGTGCTCATCAATGAGGACCTTGGGCTCTAGGCAAAAACCACCCATCTGCAAAGCACGAGCATGGCCGTTTCCATGCCGCGTGTTCAGGCAACCGCTCACCCCAGAGGCTTAGAGATTGAATCCAGCCCTTGAAAAAAGTTTTTAATGGACGCGAGGGAGCCAAAGACCATGCCGAAACACAGCTACGATGTGGTGATCATTGGAACGGGTCCGGCCGGCTTGCAGGCCGCCATTCACGCATCACGAAAAAAGGTTTCTGTGGCCGTGGTGGGAAAAATTCCCAAAAGCAGCGCCTACCGAGCGCATGTGGAAAATTTCTGCTGTATTCCTCATAGTACCGGGGAAGATCTGCTGGCCCAAGGACGCCTTCAAGCGGAAAAATTCGGAGCGGTCTTCTTTGAGGAAGACGTGGTCCAAGCGCAACACCTTGATGGTCGTTTTAAACTGGAATTGGAAGGCGGTGACGAAGTTGAAGCTCAAGCCGTCATTCTGGCCATGGGTATTTCTCGAAAGAAACTAGGGGTTCCTGGGGAACGGGAATTCCTTGGAAGAGGCGTCAGTTACTGCGTGGAGTGTGACGCCAACTTTTTTCGAGGCGTTCCTGTAGCCGTGGTGGGTTGCGAGAGCGCTGCCGTTTCCGGAGCTCTGACCCTGCTCTTTTACACCGACCAGGTGCATCTCGTCTGCGAAAAACTTCAAGTTTCCGAAAACCTGGCCGAGAAACTGCGTCAAAGCCCTATTGTCCTGCATGAAGGCCGCAAGGTGGTGGAAATTATCGGAGCCGATGCTGTGGAAGGCGTTCTTTTGGATGACGGCACGACCCTTCTCGTCCAAGGTGTATTTATCGAACGAGGGGCCAAAGGCGCTCTGGAGATCGCCACCGCCTTAGGCGTGGCTTTGGATCCGGAATCCTTTCAATATGTGGTGACAAACAAAAAGCAGGAAACCAATGTGCCCGGAGTCTACGCGGCCGGGGATATTTGCGGCCCTCCATGGCAGATTGCCAAGGCCGTCGGTGAAGGGTGCGTGGCCGGGCTGGAAGCCGCCGACTACGTGCGTCACTTGTCAAGATAATCCAAGCGGGGCGGTGGCCCGTTTCCGCCACGGAGGAAGGAAAGACGAAGGCACGTTTCTCAAGCTTGCGCAGGCTCCGGAGCCTTCACAAGGAAGAACCGTTAAGGGAAGATGCAGCCAGAGCGGCTCGAAGGCGCTCTTCGCCTCTTTTACTCAGAGAAGTCACCAGCACCGTTCCGCCGACTCTTTTTAATGTTTCCAGCATTTCTCGAATCTTGGCGTGGCGCACGACCACCACCAAAGCCCACATTCCCGGAAGCACGGCACAGGCAAGCTGTTTTATGAATTCATCATCAAGACCCACATGGGACAAGCTGAACTTGGAACTTCCGGCGGCGGCGCCTGTGAGCGTTCCCAAAGCGGCACCAAGCACGGGATGCAAAAGAAGGGATCCCACCAGAAGGCCGGCGATGCTTCCCACGGCCGTTTCCTTGATATCCACATGCTGCACGGGCTTAAGGGTCAGCTTTCCCTGCAGGTCCCGATATAGAATGAGCATTCCTTCTAGATGCACAGCTCCTTTTCGATGCCAATGCACAAGTTCTTCACGCAATCTTTGAATGGTCCCTTCCGTCTTGTCCCCGATGACAAAAAGATGGGTGTCATGGGTCCGTTCCCATAGAGCCCGGGCCAGTTTATGGGCCAACCAGTCTCGAAAATGACCCGCCGTCTTCCAGGATTTTCCCAAGGAGTCCACCAAGTGCAGACTGTCGTCCCTCATGTCCAAGGCCACGTAAACGTCAATGTCTTCACCGATCTTTTCAAGGGTCCGTTTGCCCTCCATGCCGATAATGACCCAGTCCTTGGGAAAATCGGGAAACATGGTTCGAAACGTCTGAGTGGTTCCCACGGCAAAGTCCGCATTGCCGATTCCCGGAATCCAGCCGGGTTCGGACAAGGGATCCGTGGACAGCTGCTCATCGTGGTGAGTCAGCAAGGCCTCATAGCAAGAAGAAATTCTGACACCCAAAGCCTTCTGGAATCGCTCCACGGAACGGCCCATCTCTGCACGTCCTTTCCCTTGAGTCGCCTTGATCCTTTCCTGGCGTTAGTAGAACACAAGGCCTTTTCAATGACAAACAAGCTCTTGGGAACGCTCGGCTTTTGTGCTACAGAAGGCCAAGCTAAGTAACTGTGTCCATCAGGAGGGAATCCCATGGCACGCATGACCGTTCGCACTGCAGCCCAAGCCCTCGGTGTTTCCCCGGAAACCCTGGAAGAATACCTGGAACGGACAGGCAAAATGGAAGCTATTCGCCAAGGCAAAAGAGTCTTCATTCCCTCCCACGAAGTCAAGGCGCTTCTGGAAGAAAAAAAACGCAAAAATCGCCCCGGGACTGTTTCCTCCTTGGAGAGCAAAGACACAACGCCTGCGCCCAGCGTTCAAGAAAAGACCGTCTCCATTCCCGTAAGCCATTACGAAGCCCTGCTGGAAGAGCTGGGCCGACTCCGCTACCAAAGTCAACTCCTTGACTTCTATCGAACCGAAGCCTACGAAAAAAACGCCCTCCTTCTGGAAAAGGAATATCGCATCGGACAGCTGGAAGCCGAATTGGCTCAGATCAAAAAACCATGGTGGCACCGGCTATGGCGCCGTTAAACAATCCAGAGCCCCCACCCACGCCCCTTCCTCAAGCCATGCCCCCGTGGAATCCCGCCAAAATGGCGTGTTTATGGCCGATATGTCGCGTTTATGGCGTGATTCTTGGGCGTCCTCGTGTCTCAAGAAACAGGAAAACCGGCTGTTACCAGGCTCCAGAAGCGCATCAGCCTCCAAGGTACCTCATCTGGCACACCCCTTGCTTCTGCATACGAAGCGAAAGAAACCAACTCTTTCCTCCTCGAAAAAGGCCAGACGGTACAGCCCCGCCGTCTGGTCTTTTTTTGTTACCGAAAACGCTTTATCAAACCACGGGATGGGGGTTTTGAAAAGGATAAAGCCATGAACACATCGCTGAACCCTTTGGACCAGGTGGTTTTCGGCCGTACGGGTCGTGTGGTAACCCGGGTGGGTCTTGGAGGCGAAGGGGTATTGCGCACGCGTTCTCAACTGCATGCAGCGCGATCGGTCATTGAAACGGCTCTGGACGAAGGTCTGCTCTACTTTGATAGTGCTCCGGCGTATGCAGACAGTGAAGACTATTACGGGGCTGTGTGGAAAGGGGATTTGAAGCTTCGCGATGGGGTTTTTCAGGCGAGCAAGTCCGCACAGCGCACTCGAGACGGGGCGCTTCGGGACTTGGAACGCACGTTTCAGCGTATGGGCATTTCCCGGCTCGACCTTTGGCAGATCCACGATGTCCGTACCATGGAAGAGCTTGATACGTTGGAAAGACCTGGTGGGGCCTTGCATGCCTTTCTTGAGGCGAAAGCCTCGGGATTGACGGCTCATATCGGCGTCACCGGTCATCACGATCCCAAGGTGCTTACGGAAGCCGTGGCCCGATGGCCTCTGGATGCGGTTCTTCTTCCCGTCAATCCTGTTGAGGTCATGCTGGGCGGCTTTTTGGACCGAACAGTCGCTGTGGCCATGGAAAAAGGCATGTCCGTCATCGGCATGAAAGTTTTGGGAGGGGGTCAATACCTGGCGCCCGATGACGGGATCACCGCCGAAACCCTGATCCGTTTTGCCCTGTCTCAACCTGTGACCATGGTCATCGTCGGCTGCCACAACCCCCATCATGTGCGTACATTGGCGTCATGCATTCGACCCTTTGAACCCATGGACCAGCAGGAACAGAATGCCGTGCTGCATGTCTTTCGTCCTTACGCAAAGAGGCTCGCCTACTATCGAGGTTCTTTATGAAGCCGCCGAGCCGACGTTACAGCCCGAGTCGTGCCTTGAGCCATTGTTTCAGCTCTTCACTTAGAGCATAGACCCCCACACCGGGCTTGCGTCCTTCTCGGTTGACAATTTCCTGCACCATGGGTGACGGCACCGAAATCTTGGCCAATTCCTCCATGCCTTGGGAATCCCTCCGCACCAGGGTCACCTGGGCAGGTTCTTCCCACGCATAGACGACGAAATAGAACGATTCCTGGCCGGGAATCGTGGCCGACTGCCCCTTGCGGGACCACCCTGTCCCCCATTCCAGGTAAGTCTCTATGGCCCGCTCCGGAGTCATGTCCCAATCGATCTTGTCCAAAAGATCCTTGCGAGTCTTGAGATCGTATTCGGTCATCATGGCAGATCCTCTCCAAAAAAGATTGCGATGAGTCCGGAATCCGTTCATAGAAAAACCTACGATACATTTAAGAACGACGACGGGGCCGACAAAGGGGGAACCGGCCTCATGGGCTGAAAAAAATTTATGCTTTTTAAAAAAACAGCCGAAGACATTGTGGGGGAGAAGCGAAAGATGGAGGTTTACGCATCCTATTACGGTTCCGTGATCTTGGATCCATCCAGGGACAAGGAGCTTGGCCCGCCCCTTCGGTTTCTTAAGGAAACGGCCCGTTCCCTCGATGAGTCGGAAGGGCTTCCCGTTGTGGATTTTGATCCGCACACGGGAAAATTCCGTATCGACATGGAAGGTGTTCTTGATGCGCAGACCCATAAGAAAGTGGTTGGCGTTCTGCAGGCATTGGGGCGTTTCGCCAAGGGTGTGGGCAGCTTCACCGTGGAACAGGACGACAAGTCCTTCACCATCTGGATCGGAGCCGATCACGAAGTACGTCGCACCAAGGCAGGGATTTACTTGCAGGCGGCCATTCATCTGCTGCAGAAAGCTCGCGACCTGGCGGACGACCCCACAGAAATCCGGCAGGTTTTGGAACAGTTGGAAAATGTGGATCTCGTTCGTTACGGGCGAGAGTTTCGTTTGCTTCCACCCCTGTAAGGGCCTCATTGAACGAAAAAGAACCAAGGAACAGGACACGTTCTATGGCCACTATCGTCACCAAGCCCGCACTTGATGAAATCCTCAGGGCTGTGGATCGGCTGCCGCCGTTTCCCAAGGTGGTCACTCGTGTGATTCCTCTATTGCGCTCCATGGCGCCCATTGCCGACATAGAAGCCGTCATTCGATACGACCAGGCCATTACGGCCCGCGTGCTTTCCATCGCTCGATCCCCCTTTTACGCACGCCGCTACAAGATTCGCTCCCTGCGCGATGCGATTATCTTTTTGGGACAACGCCAGCTCGTAGAAATCATCCTCATGGCCTGTTCCGCGCATTATTTTCGAGGGCAATTGCGGGCCTACGACCTTCGAGAAGGGGAACTTTGGGCCCATTCCGTGGCTACGGCTCTACTTTCCCAGATCATTGCCGAAGACTTGCAGCGCCAGCGTGTCCTCACCATTTACACCGCCGGGCTGCTGCATGATATCGGCAAGACGGTGCTGGACCGACAGGTTCCCGATTACTTTGACACCATGTATCTATTGGTCAAGGAGCGCCAGATTCCGTTCCTGGAAGCGGAACGCGAAGTCATCGGGATCAATCATCAGGATCTCGGTGCCCTCATCGCCCACCGCTGGAATTTTCCTCCGGAGGTGCAAGTGGGCATTCGGTTCCATCATAACCCTTTGGAAGCTAAGCACCACCAGGATGTAGCCGCTATTCTCTATGCCGCCAATCGAATCGTGCACAGCCTGGGGATCGGCGTAAGTGCCGGGGATTTCCTTCAGCCGGACGCCGATGAAGTTTTTCAAAAGCTGGGAATCACCCAGGAACGCCTGGACGCCTATCTGCTCAAGATTATCGAAGCCATGGAAGATACGCATGGTTTTCTGAACCTTCAATAAGAAATCTTGGGGATCGGGGGGATAGATGAGATGGTCTGCTGTTCTTTTCAGAAGGATTTGACGGCAGCCTGGAACACCGGCCGGATCAGAACAAAAACCACTGGTGCCCTGAAGGCTTGATTAGGACAAGATCACCGCATGCTGAAAGCTTTTCAGGAAAAGCACGGGCCATGCGTTGAAAAAGAGAGGGCACGAGATCCCAGGCCCGATGCCCCACCTCCGTCGCAGGTCGAGACAACAGGTCACGAAGCACATCCCCCAGAAAACCGTAAATCGCCTGGGCGACTGTTTCTTGCCAGACACCCATTTGCCCGGTAAACCCCACGACACCGGCCCCGGTTTGAACTTCAAAGGAAAAATCCTCAACACTTCGAGCCCGCAGAATCACAGGCTCACCCGCTTCATCAAAGCCCGCAAAAACGATCTCTTGCAGGCTTTCAAGGATTTCGGGTTTCCCCACACCGCCCGGTATTCCCTGCGTTAACTCAAAGACGGTTTCTTCATGAAGCCTTTGCAGACACCCACTTTCGGCCGTCAGAATCTTCGTGACTTCCAAGGAAGACCTATCTTCAGGAGCCTTTTCTTCCAAAAGATTCCGCACGTGGTTTCGAACTTTTGCCAGAAAAGGGGACAACCCAGTGCCGGTCATCCACCAACCGAAACCCACCGCATGGATCTTTCGGGCATTCCATGACGTGAGTCCTTCCATTCGAGGGGACCCTTCAAGGCCGGCTCTGATGGTCCACACCTGTTTTTTATTGTCTGCGGCCAAAACGATGGTCTGAGCCGTAGTCAAATAGCAGTAGAAACTCATGGTCTTTGGAACCTAAGATCCCAACCCAGCGGGTCAGCACTTTTCCCAAACGCCCTCGTCCCACACCTCTACGGCAACGGCTTTGGGATCCACACCGTGACGACGAAGCGCCGCCCGAACGGCCGCCAGAGCTTGTTCCGCGGAATCCGCCGGTCCATCTTCTTCCAGGCCCAAATCCACATTGGTGAGCCTCCAATGCCAACCCAAAGGCCCGGTGCCGAAACTCTTCCAAAAGACAATGGCTTGCCATGCCATGCTCAGGTCCCCCTCTGTGCGTGCCCCACCAGGTTGTAGTCGCGAAAAACGCTTTCCAGAGCCTTTGGGCACGGTCTTTGGGCTATGTAGCTTTCCCTGAAGCGAGGGTCCTCGAGAAGTCCGAGAACATAAGTCATATGGCCGGAATATCCAAAAGGATCCAACGCCTGAAGGGCTCGCGTAAATTCTTCGGCCAACATCCAGAATTCCCTGTGCACCACAGGCCCCTTGTCCCCGCAAGACTGCACGGAATAGAGGCGCCGGCAGCTGAATGGACGAACGGCATAAATACGACACAGTTTTGCCGGATCCAGAAACGGGCAGGGCAGAAGAAGGCTATGCTTCTTTCGCTCCCTGTTTTCTGCAACGGCCCTACGAAGGGCGGTCGCTTCAAAAACGGAAAGCGTCTCCATAGCCTGCCGAATACGCACTGCCTCCAGGGTCGTGGTGAAGATTTCACCTACGTTGGTGCAGCAATCGGCACAAGCCGGCTTACATGCCGCATGCGCCATAAAGGGTGCCGCGGTCTGTTGAAACTTATCGTAAAGAGTGTCCAGTTCACGGTATCTTTCTTCTAGCCAAGGAGAAGACAAAGAGAATGTCATGGCTTTGCTCTTGGTGGAATGCGGTTATCGTTCCAATCTGCAGGCTTTTTCCTGTCAAGGTATGTTATGGTGAAGAAGATGGCTTTCGCAAGGTTTTTTCTCTGGCAAGTGCAAGGAGGTGGTCATGTTCACAAAGCTGCTCTTTTTAAGGATCCTGCTGCCTTTGACCCTTGTGGTGATCGCCCTTGGGCTGGCTCCATTTGGGTGGGCTAAACGGCTGAGAGCCAAGATTCGTTTCGCCATTTTGCTGCGCCGATTCTTGATTGCCTTCGTGTGCTTGGTTGTTTTGGCCTACGGGGCAGATTATGTAGTCAACAAACTGATCCGGGACAAGGAAGAGTCCCAAATCCAGAGGCAAGGCGGTCGCACAGGAACCCTGCCGCCACCCATTCACGGAAGACCTTTGCGTTCCCCCTGAACCGCCCTATGTCTCTTTCACCCATAGGCTGGCTTTTCGGCTCATGAATTTCCGGCCTCGTCCCTAAGACACCGCGCACGTAGGCATCATGGTCACCCCAGGATTCGGGATAAAGGTGACAGCACGAATCAAAGCCATAGCGTCCAGATGAGGATAATAGCCTTTTTCCACCAGAACAGGATCCCCGAAAGCCACTTGAAACCGGCGTCGGCCAGCGGCGATGTTCTTCCAATCCTTTCGAAATCCTCCCCAGATCCCTTGAATACGAATGGGAAGCACCACAAAGGAGGCATGTTTGGCAAAAAAGCGCAGAGCTCCTAAGTCTTGCCCCATATGTCCGTTGCAGGACACACATCCCTCGGGAAAGAAAAAATACACTTGGCCCTGTCGAAGTCCTTGAAGAACCTGTCGCACCACGGTCCTTTCTCGTATGTTGACACACCCTAAACGGGCCATGAGCCACCGTTTCCAAGGCTTGTTGAAAAGTTCCCGTTTGCCAAGAAAAGTCACGGGGCCCAGCTGTCTCAGATCCTGGAGTTCGAGCACGGCGCAGATGAACAAAGGGTCCCAGGCGCTGATATGGTTCGCAATGAGAAGAAGGCCTTGGGTGCGCTCCTTTGCCTTGCGACAAGCTTTGGTGATGTTTTCAAGGCCGCTGACCTGCGGTGCGAGAAAAAGCCGATACGGTCGACGCACCAGTTTCCACGTGGCTAGCTGATAAGGATTCATCTTCAGCACCTCCTCCTACCGAACCCTTCGGGTCAAGGCTATCGCCTGTCGCCTTGGATGTTTCTAAAGAAAAATTCGGCATGAGGGGCACATCCCTTAAATCCCCTTTGGGGACATAGCGGGGTGTCGCGGCCTTGATTTCAAGTGGGTGTAAGGTCTGAACGGTCAGGTTCGAGCGGCCTTGCGCCAGCCCTGGCGTTTGAGAGAGAGCACCTCTTCCTGACGGCGCCGAGTCACTTGGCGAATATATTCCTTAAGGTCCGTTCGCTTGAGGGGTTCCAGTTCCTCATGAAGGCGTGCACTTGCTTCCAAATCTTTGGGGGTCAATCCGTACCAGCTGCAATAATCTTCGTCAAAAATTTCCTCCGGAGAATACTGGCTTCGACCCAGACGCTTAGCCAAATAGAATTTGGCCGCCTCCATGTCGTATTCCAGAATCCAGCCGCCGTCTTGGACCATGGTTCGTATGTCCCATCGGGCCAAGGCGGCGCACTGAGGGCAGTAAAGATGCACCAAGACCTCTTCGGGTAAAATGCTATCCCGATGAAAAATGTAGGCCTCTTCCCGGCCGCACTCACAAGCCCTTTTCTGATGCAGACACATGACGCACTCCATTCTTCGCCCCGGCTTGTTCGTCAAGGAGTCGACGTACGAAGGGGCGATCCGCCGGTGCCATTGAATAGTGATGAAGATCCTTGAGAGGCACCCAGCGCACTTGGGCATGGACCGCGGGCTCTATTTCGCCCAAAACCCAGCGAACCTTGTAGGCCATAAGCCGAATTTCTCCATGATCATACCGATGTCGATTCTCCCCAAAAAACGAGAGCACCTCCACCTTAATGCCCAGTTCCTCCAGAATCTCCCGGCAAAGGCACTCTTCAGGCGTTTCCCCGGGCTCCAAGGTGCCTCCGGGAAATTCCCATAGGAAAGCCAAGGGATCGGACGCAGGTCTTTGCGCTAAAAGCACGCATCCGTCATGTTGGAGAATGGCTGCTGTCACCGTCTTACAGGTCATGCCGAATCAGGTCCCGGTCCCCGCCTGGCGCGCATAATCACACAGATGGGCAAGGCGGCATCGGCTGCATGAAGGCTTACGGGCTTGGCAGATTTGGCGCCCGTGCAGGATCATGGCATTACTGAACCACGTCCATCTTTCGCGGGGCACCAAGTCCATGAGTCGTTTCTCCACCGCTTCAGGCGTCCTATCGGCCACAATGCCCAACCGTTGGGAAACCCTCAGCACGTGCGTATCAACGGCAATACCTTCATGAATTCCGTAAGCGTTTCCCAAAACCATAGCCGCCGTCTTACGTCCTACGCCGGGAAGCTTGACCAGAGCTTCCATGGTCCGCGGAACTTGCCCTGCATGCTTATGCACCAATTGTTCTGCGCAGGCACGAATAGCCTTCGCCTTGTTGCGATAATATCCCGTCGGGCGGATGATCTGCTCCAGGCTTTCCAAGGGTTCCGATGCAAGAGCTTCCGGAGTCGGGCACCTCTGAAAAAGGGTTTGAGTGACCTGATTAACACGTTCGTCGGTACACTGGGCTGAAAGAATCACCGCTATGAGCAACTCAAAGGGATTACTGAAAGTCAAGGCCGTAGAAGCATCGGGATAAAGCTGCTCCAGGTGCCTCAAAAGCTCCCGCGCACGGTCTTGGTCCTCCATGATGCCGTGACTCCTCGTTTCACGTCACCAAGAACAAGGGGACTTACGATAATCTTTTCCGACGTCTTTCTTGATACGCCTTGAGATTTTCGGGAATACCGCGCACCTTGGCCGCCTCGCTACGGGATCGCGTAACCACCTTGGCGGCCAGGGAATCTTTCAGGCGAAATCCCCATTTTTTCTTGTATTCTCGAGGAGTCAGTCCGTGGCTTTTTAGATGGTTGGCCGTGATCTGACGAAACTGGGCCCCGCATTCCAGACAGACCACGCTGTGTTCCCCGATGGATTCATAAGGACCTTTGCCGAGAACAGGGGCTTTGACCGGGGCGACCATTTCCTCACCCTTGCGAACCATTTCGACGGCCGGCGAAATCTCTTCCGCCGTATCAAGCTCCTGCAGCACCCTGTATATCCGTCTCAAAGACTCCTCAATCTCCTCTGTGGACATCATGCCCGCCGAAGCTTGCGCTTCCACAATCTGCACACACATTTCCAGAAGTCTTTTGCTCATGGGCCTCTCCTCCTTTTTTAATGAACCCTTATGTTTTCCTTTTCCATTGGGTAAATACAAAAATTGGAAGGACATAACAAGGATTTTCTTTGCACCTGTTCTTCATATACTATTTGTGTTGTCTTCAGCTGACTCTAGAGAATGGTCTTTGAAAAGCCGCAGACGAAGCAGGTTTTATAGAAGATTTCGAAGACGTCGAACCTCAACACTCTTTTTCAAGACCAAGAAACCGACCCGAAAAAGGCCGCTCAGTTAGCGGCCCGTTTTTTAACTGTACATACCCTTGTGTCGCTGTGTGTTCATCAAAGAGGGAGGTGAGGACTTCCTGAGGCTAGGGCAAGGCAGTGGCAATACGAGGACCTCTGATCCGAAACGCTTGAGCTTGAAAGGACTTTTGTAGCTCAATCCTCGAGTTTTTTTGCCTTAGGCGTGCCCTAACAAACGCATTCTTTCCTGAGCCGCCTCTTCACGTTCCTGCTCCAGCTTCTCCCGAAGTCTCCTCAATGCCTCAAGGCGTTGCTCGAGGGAAGTCTCGGTTTCCAGATCCCTTTCCGTACTTTCACGAAGCTTCTCAAGCCTGTTCTTTACCTCCCCCGCCTCCTTTTTAACCTCCCGGATTTTTTCCAGCACTTCCTGTTCCCGATAGGTCAATACGGAAGATCGCTCCTTACATGTATACGGTCGGCCCGTACTGTCCACGGGGGTCGGGCAGCCGCTTTCGTCTACCGTTTGTAGGAACTTTTTTTCTTGCGCGACCATGGAACCCTCCTTTGCTCCCTGACCGAAGAGCTTTTGTTATAGGTCCCCTTACCCTGAATCTGTTTGCTTGATCATGGATTCAGGTTTGTCTGGGTCCTATGCTCTATCTTTAAGCACGAAAGCTTCCAAAGTCACTTCAAAAGCCGGTGTGTCTGGATGATTTCATCCATGTGGTGCTGGAAAAGCTGCTTATCCTTTTCGTGCCACGTTTTGAGGAACCTATCGTCGACCCAACCCTCTTCCTGGGCCGCTTCACGTAATGCCAAAGCTACCAAGTGACCCTGCACGTGATGGCTGCAAGCCCGGGAACAGCTCTGACACTGTAGACAAACCCACGGGGCGGACAAGATCATGGCATCTCGAGCATAGCCCAGCATGGCAGAGCGAACCAACACCAGAGGATCCAGCACGGATCGGTCCACACACACAGGGCAGGCATTGCTGCATTCCCCACACGCAAAGCAAGACGCTAAGCGCGTTTCATGGCCGTGATACCTGGCCAACTTTTTCCAGGAGAAGGGTTCCTGAAAAGATTCGCTCCAGTGTGGGGCTCGGGTTCGATGCGTGGTTTCAGAAAGAAGCTCGGACACCACAGAGGCCCGTTGCCGATGAAGATTTTCCTGAAGACGGCGTCTTTGATCGGAAAGTTCCGACGAAACAACACCTTCTCGAACGGCTTCCCAGCGCAAGAAGGCAATGAGCACCGAGGGTTTGACGGTCATGGGACACACGTGAGAACACTTGCGGCATTCCAGGCACAGCCAAATTTCAGGTGAACGAAGCAGATCTTCCATCAAACCCAAGTTGGCCATCCATACAAGCCGCCTCGGATCCAATCCACGGGTCGCTCGGTTCACCGGACATTCCACAGCGCATGACCCGCAGGTGAAACAAAGATTGATCTCGGCTCGAACCGCCTCATTGATCCAACGTCGATGCAGCGCTTTAGGTTGAAGCACGCTCTCCATGACCTCTCCTTTTTCTCCGGGCAACATCCGCCGACACGCTTGCGTCTCCATGCGGAACCTTTTTTCTTTTTTTATTCCATAACGCACACTCCTTCAAGTGAGAAAATGTATGTTTTCACAAGCGCCACGCACGTCATGGGGACATCTCATAGTGAATACCTCACAGGACCAAGATGAGGTCCTGGCCCAAAGCAATTTTTCCCCGTAGGGGCCCACCGGTGTGTCGCCCCATAGGACGAACCCTTTCATGGCGGTTCGGGGGCGGACACATGTGGGGCGGACACATGGGTCCGCCCCTACAGATTCTCGATCATGAACGCGTATTGCTCTTGCGAACCATGGACCGTTTGTTATGGGTAGACTTACGCAAGCGACCCTACAGGGTCTGGATGCTGAAGGGACGCGATCCTTGACAGAGCTACCGAGCTGTTTCTTATTAGGTTGATGTCTTTACCGCGTAGAGGAGAAAACCATACATGAATGCTTTCAAGCTTCATGCTCCTTGGAATCCCCAGGGCGATCAACCCCAAGCCATTGAAAAACTCACTGCCAATCTTCGAGCCGGGGTTCGTGAGCAAACCCTTCTAGGGGTCACCGGTTCCGGAAAAACGTTCACAATGGCTCATGTGATTGCTCAAGTGCAGAAACCCACCCTGGTGATTGCCCCCAACAAGACCTTGGCGGCGCAGCTCTACGGGGAATTCAAGGCCTTTTTCCCGGAAAACGCTGTCGAATACTTTGTCTCATACTACGATTATTACCAGCCTGAAGCCTATGTGCCTCAGACCGACACCTACATTGCCAAGGACGCTTCCATCAACGAAACCATCGACAAGATGCGCCACGCAGCAACACGAGCCCTTTTGGAACGTCGGGATGTGCTGATCGTGGCCAGTGTCTCCTGTATTTATGGTTTAGGCGCCCCGGAGACCTACCGGGACATGCTTTTATGGGTCAAGACGGGCATGGCCGTGGACCGGGACGTGGTGTTGCGAAAGCTTGTAGAGATTCAATACGCCCGTAACGACATGGACTTCCATCGAGGTACCTTTCGTGTTCGTGGAGACGTGGTGGAAATCTTTCCGTCTCATGAAGAAGACCGGGCTGTTCGCCTAGAGTTTTTTGGGGATGAAATCGATGCCATTCGAGAATTCGATCCATTGACTGGCCGAACAATACGTTCTCTGACGGAAGTGGCCATCTATCCTGGAAGCCACTATGTCACGGACAAGACCACTCTTGAGAGAGCCATTCAGAGCATCAAAGAGGAACTAACCTCACGGCTTCAGGAACTGCGTGCCGCGGGCCTTCTGGTGGAGGCTCAGCGTCTTGAGGAGCGCACTCGGTTGGATCTGGAAATGCTGCAGGAACTTGGCTACTGTCCAGGTATCGAAAATTATTCCCGCCACCTCACCGGTCGTCTTCCCGGGGAGCCTCCGCCGACGCTCTTGGAGTATTTTCCCGAAGATTTTTTGCTCTTTATCGATGAAAGCCATATCACCATTCCACAGCTTCGAGGCATGTATCGAGGGGACCGATCTCGCAAGGAAACCTTGGTCCGTTACGGTTTTCGTTTGCCGTCGGCTTTGGACAACCGACCCTTGTGTTTTGAGGAATTTGAAGCCAAGGTACATCAGGTCATCTATGTGTCCGCCACTCCGGGTCCTTATGAATTGGAGCGTACTCAGGGGTATGTGGTGGAACAGATCATTCGTCCCACAGGTCTGGTGGATCCGAAAGTGGAAGTGCGACCCGCGCAACATCAGGTGGATGACCTGATCGGGGAAATTCGAAAGAGGGTCGCTGCAGGACAAAGGGTTTTGGTCACCACCTTGACCAAGCGCATGGCCGAGGATTTGACCGAATACCTCTCGGAACTGAAAATCCGCGTGCGCTACATGCACGCGGACGTGGACACTTTGGACCGTATCGAATTGGTTCGGGACCTGCGTCTTGGAGAGTACGACGTTCTCGTGGGAATCAATCTGTTACGGGAAGGATTAGATATTCCCGAGGTGTCGCTGGTGGCTGTGCTGGATGCAGACAACGAAGGCTTTTTGCGCTCCGAGCGTTCCTTGATTCAAACGGCAGGGCGAGCTGCTCGTAACGTGGACGGCACCGTGATCCTATATGCGGACAAGGTTACGGATTCCATTCGTCGAGCCGTCGCGGAAACAGAGCGTCGGCGAGCTTTGCAGCAAGCCTATAATGCCGCTCACGGTATTACCCCTCAAAGCGTGGAAAAATCCATCACCGATATTCTGGCTCCTTACCGATCCCCTGAAGAGAGTTTTGTTCCTGAGGAAGTGATCCAGGAAGTGCGGGCGATGTACACGGCCGGAGAAAAACTGAACCTGGATCAGACCATTGAGCAGCTTGAAAAGAAGATGAAAGAGGCGGCGGCTCGATTGGAATTTGAAAAAGCTGCAGCCTTTCGAGACGAAATCAAGCGGCTGCGACACGAACAGCTTCTTATGCAGTGAAGAGTTCCCGTTTGCGGGATGAGACGCGTATGTGAGGACGGGGAGGGCAGGAAAATACCCTCGCAGCTCATGCCTGAGTGTCAAGGCGTTTTCTCGAGGGGGGATTGTCTGTCCCTTGCCCATTTGGGGCGGACACATCGGTCCGCCCCACAGGGTTCTTTGTTGTGCCCAATTGGGAACGTCATCCCAGCGCAGATGGTTTTGCCATAACACATTGTCCCTGTAGGGGCGCACCGGTGTGTGCGCCCCGCATGACGATCCCAACCCGGCTATTTCGGGGCGGACACATCGGTCCGCCCCTACAAGGTTCTTTGTTGTGGTCAGTCGAGGGCGTCATCCCGGCCCGGAGGGTTTTGCCGTAACACAGTGTCCCTGTAGGGGCGCACCGGTGTGTGCGCCCCGCATGACGATCCCGGACCGGCCATTTCGGGGCGGACACATCGGTCCGCCCCTACAACTTGGGCTCGAATACGGCCATGTTGCCCACCCTTGCAGGGCTTTGGTGATAGATCGGAACCATTCGTCCGCCCCTACAGGTTTCTTTGCCATTTGGGGGGGACACATCGGTCCGCCCTTACAAGTTGGGCTAGGGTATGGGTGCGTCGTCCACTCTTTTCGGACTTTAGGGCACTGCCGCCCGTGATGGCATTTCCGGAACCTGATACCCGAAGTGCTTTTCAAACCGTTGGCAAAAGGCCTGCCAGTCAAAAACGTGTTCCTGCGTGCCGTGATGTTCGACGGCAAAGGACGCCGCCACACTGCCCAGATGGCAGCACGTCGTCGGATCCAAACCCAAAGCCAGTCCCTTCAGAAATCCAGCGCGATAAGCGTCTCCGGCTCCCGTGGGGTCCACGACGGAAGGGGGAGTGACGGCCGGGACAAAAACCTTATCCTCGTGCATTCGAAGCACGCTGCCTTCGGGCCCGTAGGTTGTGATGATCAGGCGCACTCGAGACGCCAGATTCGAAAGCTGCCATCGAGTCAGCTTGAGAAAATGGCTCAGCTCATAATCGTTGGAAATGAAGCACAGAGCCCCTTCCACGGCTTCAGCAATTTCTTCGCCGCTCCAGATGTTGAGACTCTGACCGGGATCAAAAACAAACGGAACCCCGCAGGTTCTGCAACGCCGAGCCAATGCCAGCATATCGGTCTTGTTTCCCGGCCCGATGTGGACCAGGGCTTCGTGGTTTCCGTCGGTCAAAGCCGGCAAATCAGCGCAAAACCCCATGGCTCCGGGGTTGAAAGCCGTGATTTGATTGTCGTTGAGGTCCGTGGTGATATAAGCTCCGGCGGTGAGCACACCGGAGATGCGTTTGATCCATTTTGTGCCAAGCCCATGCTCGTGAAGCCATCGTTCATATCGGTCAAAGTCGTCCCCGGCCGTCGCAACGATCCAGGGTTTTTCTCCGAGCAGACTCAAAGTATAGGCGATGTTTCCCGCCGTACCTCCGAATTTTTCCACCAAGCCGTTGATGTTGAAGCATACATTGAGCACATGGATCTTGCTGGGAAGAATGTGGTCCGCAAAATGACCCGGAAAAGTCATAATACGATCATAAGCCAACGATCCACTGATGTAGATTTCCATGGGCGTTTCCTTCAGTTTATCAAAACATTTCAACCCGAGACCGAAACTTTGTCACGACCCTTCGGAAGAAGGACCTTTGGACGAAGAAACATCCTTCTTTCGGCCTCGCCCGCGGCGCTTTCCGATACGAGCTCCCTTGTTTTTTGCCTGCGTGATCTCCTTTTTGGGCGGCTCTGGTCGCCGTCCTCGAGAAGGCCGACGCGCAGCGACATTTTCGGCACGTTCCGGCAAAAACCAATCTTCCTCAGGCCAGATCACAGGAATCTTCTGACCCAGCAGTTTTTCCACGTTTTCCAGGGCATACACATCGTCTTCGCCACACAAGGTGATGGCCTTGCCTTCTTTTCCGGCACGGGCCGTTCGACCGATACGATGGACGTATTCTTCCGGATCTTGAGGCACCTCATAATTAATGACATGGGTCACATCTTCCACGTGAAGCCCGCGAGACGCCACATCGGTAGCCACCAAAATGGCGATCTGACCTTTCTTGAAACGTTCCAGCAATTGCACCCGCCGGCTTTGAGGCAAATCCCCCGTGATGCCTCGAGCGGCATATCCGTTGGCCGTTAGCCTTTCGGCAATACGCAGCGTCTGCACTTTGGTGTTACAAAAAAGAAGAACTCGTTCTGGTCTTTCCTTTTCCAAAAGCCCTAAGAGCAGCGAAAACTTTTCGGCTCGAGCCACATGGAACAGTTCCTGCTTAACCGTTTTCACCACCAATTTTTCCGGATCCACGGCTGTTTCCACTGGCGCGTTCATGTACGGGTAGGTGATTTCCAGAACACGTGGAGAAAGTGTTGCAGAAAAAAGCATACTCTGCCGACGAGAATAAGGAGGGAGACGTTTGAGAATGTATTGAAGGTCCTTGACGAAGCCCATGTCCAGCATGCGGTCCGCTTCGTCGATGACCAAAAGGGACACATGATCCGTCTTGAAAAGGCCTTGTTTCATGAGGTCAATGAGGCGACCGGGAGTGGCTATAACCATATGCGCCCCTTGCTGAAGGGCCTGAATCTGCTTTTCGTAGCCGACACCTCCGTAGATGGCCGCAAAACGAAAAGGACAATACCGTCCAAGCATCTGAGCGTCGGCTTGAATCTGCAAGGCCAATTCGCGAGTGGGAGCCAGAATAAGGGCATGGCAGTGGGAAGACAAGGGCTGCTTTTTGAGCAAGCTTTCAAAAATGGTGATCAAAAACACGGCGGTTTTGCCGGATCCCGTCTGAGCCTGTGCGGCAATGTCTTGGCCCTTGAGTGTGACGGGCAGGGATATTTCCTGAATGGGAGTGCAGCGCAGAAAGCCCGCCTCATGGAGTCCCTGGAGCACCGAAGACGAAAGCCCAAGGTTCGCAAAAGCCATGCCGGAAGCCAGATCTCCCCGTGCCTTTCTTGGTTCTGGAGCTTCCGGTTCGACGCCGGTGACGGAGTCCCCTGCCGTTTCGAGATCATGTCGACGCCACCAGAAAAGGTGCTGGAACAGTTTTTTGAGAGCCTCAATCACGATAGAGGAATCCTCCACAACCTAAAAGGAATACCCACCACATTCTCATTGGCCGTCGAGCCAAAATTTGGCACACTGATCTTGCCTTCTTCCATGACGGAACGAAAGGTAGAACCACAGGGAATCGAACCATCAGAGATCCCTAAGCGCGCATCGAACACCCAAAGCCATGAAAGCAGCACGCTTGGAGTCTATACCAAAAGCCCAAGGCGACAGCAAACCACAGATGACCCCTGGGGCATTTTTTGGCCTTTTTCCCATCCTTGTCGAAAAAACTCCTAAGGAGGTGGACTCATGGCACAAAAAGAGTTTGGATCAACCACGTGGTTGAAAGTGTTGGCAACAGCCGCCGTCTTTTGGCTTTTGGGCACAGAAAGTGTCCTTGCGGCCAAGATTCGGATCACCCTTCACGACGGCAATCGAGTTGAGGTGCCCTACTGTTGGGAGGTGAAAGATACGGTCTTTTTTGAAATTCCAGGGGGTGTCGCCGGCATTCCCAAGAGCCAGGTTCGAAGCATTCAGGAGATTGTGGCGGGATCGGAAGTCGCTTACGATACCGTCAAGTCTCGCGTTCGCACAGCCGCAGCCTCGGATCCCGAGCAGCAAAAAGAATGGGTCACGCTGCTCAAAGGGACACCCTCCGACACATCCGCCGAACCTCTGTCTGCCGAAGATCTTTCACGCCTTCTGGCATCGACGGTCCCATCCCAAGAACCTCCTCAAGCCGTACGTCTTTACAAGACAAGCTTTTCCCCTAAAGGGGACGTGAGCGAATGGATGCGTGTGCAGAAAAACGACGCCGTTTTGGTGGTCAAATATCTTCTGAACGTTCAAGAAGATTCCCAAAACAAGCGTTTTGAACTCATTCTCTATGACGGACACGACCGAATCGTGCAACGACAACCCTGCTCCATTCAACCCGTGGACGTCCCGCAAAAGCTTTCGGAAAAGCTGGGGATTCAGGGTCGTCTGTACGCCGTGGTTGCACGCATCAAACCCGATGCGAATATTCGCCGCTATGAGCTGGCCACGTGGCGATAAGGTGAGGCCATTGAAGTGTGAGGCATCCTCATGCTTGATCCGTGGAACACATCCAGGCGAGGATCTTATCGCTCAGCTCCACAGGCAGCGGCTCCGGAACCCCTTCACGCACACACACGAAGTGCATCAAGGCTTCGGTGGTGGTTTCCAGTGATTGTTCCATCGTCAACCTTTGGATTCGGTGGACCAGAGAAACACTGCGCCGCCCCAGACGTGTCACGGCCGTCTGCACCTCGATAAGGTCATCATAGTGCAAGGACTTGATGTAACGACATTCCAGAGCCGCCACGGTCAAATGAAGGCCCTGAGCCATAAGGCGCGGATACGGATATTCCAAAGCTCTTAGAAAAGCTTCTCGACCCAACTCAAAGAGATGAAAATAGCTGCCATGGTACACACCCTGTCCCAGATCCACTTCAAAAAGGGGAACACGGAGGCTGTGCGCGTACCAGGGCCCTTGGCATGAAAAGGTGCCGGGCTTTGCCTGTTCCATGACCCAATCTCCTGAAAGACAACGAGGTTCCGTTGTCAAAAGATGATCCTTCCCTTGATGTTCACCCAAAGCCGTGTTAGCCATAATGCGAATGAAGCGCCATTGCCAGACCCCAAAAGGAAGTCATTCCAAAGGCGGACCTTCCATTGAAACCCGAAGCGAGACCCATCTTTCGGCGAAAAAATTCCTTGGGCAAAAAGCCTCGGCAAACCGTCACCCGTGAAGGGACGGAATTTCATGTGCGTATCGCGCCTGCGGTGCGCAAGGTTCTTGCGCAGATCGGGGTGCCAGAGCCGCAGCCCTTTACGCCGGATCCTTTTCAGCTGGAAGCCATCGAAAAGGTCCGTATCGCCGATGTGCTTGTCACGGCCCCAACTGGATCCGGGAAAACCTATATCGCCATTGAAGCGATTCGCGAAATATTTTTGAAAGGAGGCCGAAGCTGGTATGCTTCGCCCCTCAAGGCTCTTTCCAACGCCAAACTGGAAGAATTTTCCACGGCCTTTGGACCGGAAAACGTTGGAATCCTCACCGGGGATCGCAAGGAAAATCCCGAAGCCCCGATTATCGTAGGGACAACCGAAATCCTTAGAAATCAACTCTACGACGCCATGCATCGCGGTCAAGATCTTCCCGTCGATCTGGTGGTCATGGATGAGGCCCATTACTTGGGAGATCAGGATCGCGGTGTGGTCTGGGAGGAGGTTCTCATTTACCTTCCCAGCCGCGTTCGTCTCTTGTTGCTTTCGGCCACCATTCGAAACGCCCATGAGCTTTGCCAATGGCTTTTTTGGTTACGCAAAGCGCCTTGCCTGTGGGTGAACGCCGTAGAACGACCTGTCCCTCTCTATCCCCTGTTCCTTTTTCCCAACGGTGAACTGACGCCTTTGGGAGGACGTCGCGGCCTCTATGGCCCTATTGAGAAACTGGATCCTCGCCAGTTTTCTCGAAAAGACTTTCCCGATGTGGCTCACATTTTGGAAGCCCTTCGCAAGGCAAACCTTCTGCCCGCCATCTTTTTCTTGAAGTCTCGAGCTGATTGTGAACGTGCCATCACTTTGTGCCCGCAGGCTCCACGATCACCGGAATTCAATGCCAAAGCCTATGCGGCACGGCTGGAATCCCTGTTAAACAAGTGGCCTTTTCTCAGGGATCATAAACATCTATCCATTTTGAAACGTTCCCGCGTGGGCGCCCATCATGCCGGACAATTACCTCACTGGAAACTTCTTCTGGAAAACCTCATGCAGGAAGGCTGGCTTGAAGCCATTTTTTCTACATCCACCGTGGCCGCCGGCGTGAATTTTCCTGCCCGCACCGTGGTTATTCCTCAAAGCGATCGTTTCAACGGTCGAGAGTTTGTGGATTTAACAGCAACAGACTTGCTTCAGATGACGGGAAGAGCAGGACGACGCGGCATGGATAAAATCGGCTTCGTTTTGGTCACGCCGGGTCGATATCAAAACGTGTCATTGATTCACGACCTTTTGAAATCGCCACCGGATCCCATCGAAAGCCAAATTCGTGTGAACTTTTCCATGGCTCTCAACCTGCTTCTGTCCCATGAACCGCAAGAAATTCGCGAACTTTTTTCTCGCAGCCTGGCCACGTATCAGCATCTTGGTCAAGAAGCCTCCGTCGCAGCCCTCGTGGAATCCTTCCAAAAGGATCTGGCCGCCTGGGAACCTCTGATGGCCTGCAAGTCTATGGATGCTCTGGCGGAGGTTCGACCTTTGTTCATGCGTCTGGAAGAAGAACAGAAGAAAGCCCATCGAGCGGCTCGAAACCAAGCATTGATATGGGTAACACAGGGTCTTTTGGTGCGCGGTCGACTGTTCTTGAACCGACGAGGAACACCTTACGTGGTCCTGGATCGGGTCGATAAGGGGGAAGACCGAGTCCAGGCGGCACGGTTGCGTCTTCCCATCGCCTGGCACGGCCAAAGCCTGGAAACCCATTGGGTGCGAGTTCGCCAAATTCGAGAATTGGGCAAGAGATTGGAACAGCTGCCATCCCTTTCAGATCGAAAGGCATGGGAACGTCTGGCCCAACGCATGGATGAAGAGCCTTTTCCCTCTCTATTTGGTCCGCAACATTACGGGGAAAAACCGCAAGCCCTGTCCTCCATGACCCGCGACATGGCCCGCAGAGCCTTGACCAAAGAAGCGTTTCCATGCCCTCGGTGCGAACTTTTCGGTCCATGCCAAAAAGGGTCCAAGCATCCATTTTCAAGGCTCGTCCAGACCTATTTCACGCATCGTTCCCATATTCTGTCCGTCCAAGAGACGCTTTGGCGGTCTTTTACACAGCACTTGAGAATTCTGCAGCAAGAAGGGTATGTGACACCTGAAGGGCACCTCACCCCGGATGGCCAATGGGCCTCCAAACTGAGGCTGGATCAGCCCCTGCTGGTCTCCGAAGTCATTCGAAAAAGGATCTTGCCTGAATCGGATCCGGCTCTTCTGGCCGCCCTCATGGCTCCTTTCGTTGTGGATCGGGACCGCCCGGCAGACTCTCAGTTATCGTCACTTCTGTGGAAATTCCCAGATCTGGCCCGGCCTTATTTCACCCTTTTGCAAACACTGCATCCTTTAAGGGAAAGGCTGCATGCGGAGGGCTTTGAAACCCCGCCTTTACCTTTTTGGACCGTGGTCACGGTTTTTCATTGGGCCAAGGGGGAAAGTTGGAATGTGGTCAAGAACCTCACGAGCATCGATGAAGGGGATTTGACCATGGTGATATTGAGAACCGCGGACCATCTTCGCCAGGTGGAATCACTGAGCGAAACCCATCCGCACCTTGCGGCATCGGCTCGGGAAGCTATCGAACGGATTCTACGGGAACCGGTTCTGGTGCGATAAGCTTGAGAACATAACGGGCGAAAGGGCTTGCGAGGAATCCCATGGCTCGAGTCGCCATTCTTTCGGACATTCACGGTAACCTGGAAGCTTTGGAAAGCGTTCTTCGTGCGGCACAGGCCGAAGGTGTGGATGCCTTTTGGCACCTCGGTGATCTGGTGGGCTATAATGCAGATCCCAAGGCCTGCCTGGAAATTCTTAGAGAATGCGGAGCGCGTGGTGTTCAAGGCAATCACGATCTTGCGGCCTTGGATCCTCAAATTGCCGAATCCTTTAACGTCCTGGCCTACGAAGCTATTCACTACACCATTCGTCAGCTGAATTCGGCGCACCTGGCGCAACTTCATGCCCTTCCCTTGTGTCGAACCCTGGAAGGAGTGCTCTTGTGTCACGGAACACCGGAAACCCCTCATTCCTACATTCTGAATCTGTATCAAGCTCGACGCATCTTCAATCTCATGCGGAAAAAATACGCCGACATTCATGTGTGCTTTTTCGGCCATACGCACCAGCAAAAGGTCTGGGTACAGGATCCACGAGGCAAAGTGACGGCCCTGGACTTCATGGATGACACCTTGAGGCTTAACCCTGAAAATATCTACCTCATCAATCCGGGCAGTGTGGGGCAGCCGCGGCAGCAAGACAGTCGAGCCCGTTTTTTGGTCTTCGATACGGATCTTCATGCCGTTTTGTTTCGAGCTGTGCCGTACGATGTGAAGCGGGCTCAAGAAAAGATTTTTCGGGCGGGGCTTCCCGAGTACCTGGCCCTGCGTCTGCAGGACGGTGTCTGAAAAAGTAAGATCACTGGCAAGGATGACACAATCCAGCGAGGGGTAAGAGATGTTTGGAAGCAAACAAGTCCTGCTCAAAGACGGCACGCCGGTCAGCGTGCGGTTGATGACCCGCGAAGACGGCGACGCCCTCTATCGTTTCTTCCGAGACCTTTCCGATGAAATGCTCCTTTACGTTCGGCACAATGTTCGAGACCCTCAGATCCTGCAACAATGGGTCAATGAATTGGATTACCGTCGGGTTCTTCCTCTTTTGGCTTGGGTCGGAGACGAAATCGCCGCCGACGTCACCCTTCATCTGATTCCCCACGGATGGAAACGCCATATCGGAGAAGTTCGAACCGTTGTTTCCCCTAAATACCAGAACAAAGGGCTTGCCACCGTGATGCTCAATGAGCTCGTCGCTCTCGCCTCGGAAATCGGGCTGGAAAAACTCTGGGCCGAAATTCCTCTGGACTCTCCGGGAGCCATTCGAGCTTTTCGGAACGCAGGCTTCGGCTGCAAGGCGGTCATCGAAGGGCTCGTCAAAGACATTCATCAGCGTAATGTGGATATCCTCATCATGATCTGCGATGTCACGGCCCACTACGACCCTCGATGGGGAACCCTTAAGCCCTTGGAACCTCTATAAAACACAGGTCACGGTAAAGTGTGTCCGGATCCAAAATTCGGGAAAGCTTCCAAAAGAGCTTTTTGAAGCATCCCGGCGTTGTGGTACCGATTCTTCCAGTCCTTTTCCAAGCAGCGAAGAATGATGCGTTCCAGATCTTCGGGAATGTCCGGAACCAATTCTCGAAGGGGTTGCGGAGGGGATTCGAGAATGAGGTCCATGAGTTCCTTTTCGTTTTCCGAATAAAAGGGAAGGAATTCGGTGGCCAGGGCATAGAGGATGACTCCAAGAGCCCACACATCGCTGGCCAGGCGACTGCGCCCCATGATCTGTTCCGGGGCCATGTAAGGACGGGATCCAATGACGGTGCTACTGATACTTCGGCGCGTCACATCTTTGGCTGTACCGAAATCCAGAAGCTTTAAAACACCTTCAGGAGTGATAAGAACATTTTCCGGTTTAATGTCTCGGTGCATGATGTGATGACGATGCGCATAGGCCACCACGTTTAAAAGCTGCAAGAAATACTTTTCCTTGCCTACGGCGTCCAAACCTTCATCCAGAAGCTCTTGTAAAGATTTGCCGGAAACATACTCCTGAATAAGAACAACCTTTCCACCGGATTTCACCACATCCAACAATTTTACGGCGTGAGGATGATCCTTGAGACGACCAAGAATGGCCGCTTCCACAAGGAATTTGCGGTTCAGTTTTTCTTCGTGAGGAATCTTGGCCACAGCCAAGTTGTGACCGTCTTTTTCTCGAAGCAGCCACACCTCTCCGAAACTGCCAAAGCCCAAGCGTCGTATCTTTTCCCAGCGGTCAAGAAAACGCGCTGTATCCACCGATCCTTTTTCCAGCATTTCATTCGAGAAAGATCCCGCTCCAAAAATCCGTTCAAAAACGGCACGAATTCGGTGACGAAAACGTTGCCACAGCCCTTCCTGGCTATGACTTGTGGTGCGCATGGTTTCCCGAATGCGATGCCCCCATTCCAACAGCACTTGAAGTCGTATGGGCAAGGCATTTTCGTCCACAGGCAAAATCCAATAGTCATCGGCGCCGGCCCGAAGGATGTCTCGCACCCTCTGCCCTTTTCCCTGCGGTACCAGGGCCATCACAGGCACGGAACGCCCCACAACGTTGCGAAGCTTTTGCAATGCCACATCCGGCCGGCTGTCGCGCCCACCCACTCGAACAATCACCAGGCGCAGATCCGGACTGCCACGCATCTGCTGCTCATCCACCGAACCTAGAGCACCAACGACCAGCCCCGCATCCAACTGCCCGATCATGTCCTTGAGCAATGCCGCCTCGTCATCGCGACAGCCCACGAGCACCACCGTTCCCGACCGTAACATGCCGCTTCATCCCTTTTTGTGCGCTGAGAAAATCCCTGTTCTCATGACAAAAGATGCTTTCATTTCAAACAAAAAGGAGCAGGTGTTGCACCTGCTCCTTTTTCCCAGGCCATGAGCGGCCTCACGGCACCTCACCGTCCTATTCCGAAGCGTATCGGGGCCGCTTGGTCACAAGAGCCAGGATGATGCCCGCGATAAGCAAAACCCCGGCAATGTAGAAAGCGTAGTCATAGGATTGATACTTGTCGTAGATGCGACCGGCCAACTTGGGCATAAAGGCACCCAAACCCCAGCCGATGAATACCAAGCCGTAATTGAACCCCAAGTTCTTGGGGCCGTAAAAATCCGCCGTAAAGGACGGGAACAGAGACAACCCGCCACCGTAACACCAGAACCCCACTGCGCAGGCGAGGAACAAGAGAGGAATGTTTTTAAGCCCGAACAGGTAGGGCAGCAGGAACATGATCAAAGCCGCCGCGATGTAGTTCACAATGAGGCCGTTGGTGCGTCCAATCTTGTCGGAAATGATGCCTGTGCCAATACGGCCCACGGAGTTGAAAATGGCTCCCCAGGAAACCAACAGATAGCCGGCCTTCATGATGCCGGCAATCATCTTGTTCACATGGCCGATGAGCAAAAGACCGGCTTGTGTGTTGATACAGAACATGATGGCCAGAGCATAGAATTGCCATGTTTTGAGCATTTCCCCTGCGGTCCAATCCGCCCGTGTTTGGGTGGACGCCTTGGCGGCCATGGCTGCCGCCGTAGGTTGAGGCGGTACATAACCGGGTTGGGGCCATGCCAGAAATTGGGCCGCGACCAAGATTACCACCAAGTACGCAATACCCAGCACATAAAAGGAAGCGCTCATGCTGTAAGTGGTGATCAACCAGTTGGCCAAGGGAGCCACATAAAAGGCGGCCAAGCCGTAACCACTCACCACCAAGCCCGCAATAAGACCTCTTTTATGAGGGCCGAACCATTTAAGAGCCGCCGGAGTCGGCGCCGCATAACCCACACCCATACCAATACCGCCGCCGATCCCGAATCCCAAAAGAATCCCCGTGTAACTCTTCATGATCCCCGCTAAAAGAAGCCCCAACCCGATGGCGATACCTCCGATGGATGCCGCGATCGTAGGGCCGTAACGGTCCTGAATGCGTCCTCCGGGAATCATGAGCAAGGCAAAGATCAGAATACACAAAGAAGCCGGGTTGGAAGCCTGTTCAGCCGTGAGAGGCGCCCAACCTTGAGCTTCCATCAAATTCTTGTCGGTAAGGTATTTGACCCAGACACTCCAGGCATACAGACAGCCAAGGCATAAATTGACCACAATCCCGGCCACCACCACCTGCCAGGCTTTGCCCGGAACCTTATCCACGGTTGCTTGCGGCGCTGTCATCATGGACCCTCCATCTCTTCTTTAGAATCCATTTCGCCCACCGCTCCAGCAAGGCTGATGCCCTTTTCAAAAAAGAGCCTTGCCTCAACCCTTCTTGAGCGCCGGGACACATACATCACGAAAAAAAGAAGGAATTCGAAGAAATGTATCGACTGCAATCTGAAACAGCTTTAAAGAGAGGAGACCATCGTCGAAGGATGCCGCCCGTAAAAAGATTTCATCCGGCAATCATCAGATAGGGAACAGGCACTCGTTGCGAGACCGGAAAGGACTTTCGGCGCCACAGGAACGACAAAAAGAACCACGTGGCACACGCGCGAGAAAAAGAAAGAAACCCTTAAAAACCTTTTCCTTCACCCCCTTTCTTTTAAAATGGCTCGCTTCCCTCCTTTCCTGAAACAAAAACCGATCGCAAAATCTTTCTTCTCATTCTTCACGTTCCAACGGATCAGGTCAAGAAAAAAGTCTTTGTTTTTAGATTGTTAACAAATGCACAAAACTCTGACCTCCTTCAGGCTCGTCGGTTACTTCCTTGAATCCGGGTTGCCCCATTCCAGATGCACGTGCTGAATGCCTGGTTTTAGGAAAAAGCGGCTTTCTTCCACTTTTTTCTTGATCGGCCCAGTTGTGAAGATGACCTTTTTCCCGGCTTCAAAGGAACTCAGGGTTTTCACGGCATACAGGGTCACCACATCGTCGAAACAGACAGCACAGGCAATGGCCGGGGGCGTTCCATCCAAAACGATGAGATCCACCGGGCGGTCGGCTCGAGGAGGCAAGTAATCCGCGACCACGAGAAGACCGTCTGCAGACAGCTTGGCATAAAGCGCACATTGCAGGGTACGGCGAAGGGATTTTTCCGATCGAAACACCTTGGGTACCGCATCCCAGCATTGTTCTAGATAAGCCTTCCAGTCTTCCAGATTCATGCGAAGCTCCTTTTCCATGGCCTCATCCTCTCGTGAGGGAACATATTCGAGGATCTTCCTACCATGCCCAAGAACCGGGAAGCAACGAGCACTTTCACCAAAAGCTGCATTGACGCCTATAAAAATGGCTGTTAGTTTTGGATCGCATTGGACCCGGTGTTGCTTTTCTAGGCCATGCAAAGGAATGATGATCATGTTGATGGATCGTGCCGTGTTTGATCTAGGAGTAAGTGTGCATGCTGTTTCTCTCTACATTTTGATCTGCGCCCTGGAAGATGAAGGCCGTGAGCCCAGTTTCGAGCTCGTCCGTCACCAGTGGACCGCTTCGGAAGAGGCTTTGTGGAAAGCCGCCGGCGAATTGGAACATCAAAAGGTCATTCGCATCGAATCCGAGGGCGAGTCATCGGGGCGTTTTTGGGTGCAGCCTTCCCATCAGTGGCTTCGAGGGGCCTAACGGTTCCATGAAGTCCGCTTGCAGCTTCCCCATCCATCTGTGTCAGCCCGACTCTCAAAAATCCTGTGCCGCCTGCTGCGGCATTTACAATTTCAAGAACAACACCCGTCAAGCCGTGAGCTGCAGGCTGCAGCGTAACAGCTCTTTTATAAAGCACGACACGCTCGAACTAACACCAAAGACACTGCACTCCCACAGCCGAAACTGGAGAAGCCGGGACAACGGAGACGCCAAGAGGTTTGAGACCGTTTTCAACTGTGAATTCGTGGGTTTTTTGGATGCGGCCTGTCGGCGCGTCGGATGCCTTCTTCATCCATTGCTCCATCACGGCAAGGACCTACGTGATTGTTCTTTCTATGGCGCGGAACTCTGCGATGGGCATTTCTGCCCAAGCTACCACTACCTGACTTTGGAAGAACAGGCCTTTGTGGTGAAAACCATCGAAGACTGGTATCTTTATGGGCTTGTGATCACGGATATCGACCTGGTCAAAGGAATCTATCAGGCTCTTTCAGACCGACTGGGTCAGGCGGTTCAACCCTCCCTGCTGGCTTCTCAGCCGGTGCAAAGAGCCGTGGGAAAGCTTTGGCAATGGAAGCCCCATTGGCCCTATCGCAGGGATGGATTCGACTGGTTTGGAAAATATCTTTTCATAGGGGATCATTATGAGGAAATATACATTCCCTATGAGCTCTGGGGGGTCAAGCCGTCGTCCTATCACCGCATTCTTTTGGCTCTCGGGTCCGAACTTCGATCCCTGGAACAACTCAGGGATGCGGAACTCTTAATCGAAGAAGACCTGCATCAAGCAGTGAAAGCTCTCGAGGAAGCCTTATCCCAAAAAACCCTTGATCGGCCGTTCCTTGGATAACCTCTCGTCCTCCATGTAACGCCGAGCCAATGTCACATAATGGACGGCCGTTTCCCGAATTCTTTCCTTTTCTTCTTCCGTGAGTGTTTTTTTGACCTCGGCGGGAATCCCCATGACCACACTTCCAGGCGGCACTTCGGTCCCCGGGCTGACCACGGCACCAGCCGCCACGATGGATCCCTTGCCGATGCGAGCCCCGTCTAAAACGATGGCGCCCATGCCGATAAGACACTCGTCTTCCACAACACAGCCATGGACCACGGCCTGATGTCCTACGGTCACGCGATCTCCAATGAACAATGGAAACTTTTTTCCGGTCACATGTAAGGTGACGTTGTCTTGAATGTTGGTCTCACAACCGATACGAATGAAATTCACATCTCCACGTACGACCGTGTTGAACCAAATACTGGTGCGATCCCCCACATGCACATCCCCGATCACCCACGCTCCCGGGGCAATAAAGACGTCTTGTCCCAGCGTGGGAAAAATTCCTTTATAGGAAAGGATACCTTCAGCACGCGATTGCACCAAGCCGGACACTCCACGGGTCGGAGCGGCGTGACAGGATTCTTTCCCGGCGCTTGACATTGTCCCTTCCCTCCTTCACTGTCTCCGGTTAAGAATCTTGGCTCAAACCAAGGAGAGCTGCTACGGCCTGAGCCGTCGAGGCCACGAAGGACTGAAAATCTTCGGGCCTCATGGACTTGCCCGGCTCGGGACAGGGCACGCCCGGCCCGGGGGTCACAAGAACCGGCCTATTCCGTAAGGATTCTTTGGGCACCACGTGAAATTCCGGTTCGAAGCGATCTTCGAAATATTTTTCCTGGAATCCTGCAAACTTTAAAGCATGAGCCGTGGCATCCAGAACCCCGGTAAAACCTTTCGGCACACGCCCTTGTTCCACGGCTCGGTGAAATCCCGCCAGGCATTCTCCACCCTGCGTGCAGGCAATATGACCGTTTCGATTCGCCAGAAGCATGGCGTCCATGATTTCTTGTTCACTCACCTGCACCACCTGGACCGCATCTCCACCGGCAACATCCCGAAATTGCTCCACCAACCGAATGACTCGAGGCATGGACACAGGATTACCGATCATGGCCGCTTGAGCCACGCTGGGTTTGACCGTCACAGGCTTAAAAACACGCTTTTGAGGGTCCGCCTGCTCGTAATACAGGTACACAGGGTTGGCATGTTCGGACTGGACTCCAAGAATCCTCGGAAGCGCTGGAATGATACCCAGATCGTAAAGTTTCAGGAAACCAGCCATGACCGCTGTAATGTTTCCCGCATTACCGATGGGCACCACAACCACGAGGCGTTCCACATCGTAGTCAAACGCCTGAGCGATTTCGTAACTGTAGGATTCCTGCCCTAAAATGCGCCACGCATTTTTGGAATTCATCAAAGCCACGGGGTAACGTTCTGAAAGGTATTCGACGATCTTCATGCAGTCATCAAAAACCCCTGGGATTTCGATGACCCGGGCGCCGCTGCCCAAGGGCTGACCCAGTTGCTGCGGAGTGACCTTGCCGTGAGGCAAAAGCACCGCGGAACGGACGCCTTCCACGAAATAGGAAGCGTACAGCGCGGCGGCTGCAGAGGTGTCCCCGGTGGAAGCACACACGGCCAAAACGTTTCGCATCCCCCGGGTTTTCATGAGATACTGCAAGTAACTGAAGGCACTGGCCATACCGCGGTCCTTGAAGGAGGCACTGGGATTTTGGCCGTCATTTTTGAAAAAGAAAGGTCGTCCCGCCCAGTCCCGCATGCGCCCGTTGGCCTGAACCACAGGGGTGTGTCCTTCGCCCAAGTAAATCACTGCGTCAAGGGGTAAAATGGAGCCAACAAGCTCATGGAATCGGTAGATGCCTTTAAGGGACGGCTCATTGAGCATAGCCCGATAATCAAAGATGCGCCGCCACTGAGGTCCCGGGGTTTCTTTAAGGCGATCCCAATCCTCGTCTTCAATCATCAAGACACTTCGGCACTCCGGACAGGTGTAAAGCAGCCGACCCACATCAAATGTCGCCTGACATGCCAGGCATCGGTACACGTAGGTTCCGGAGACCTTTGGAACAATGAGATCTCGAATGGTATCGGGAAATTCCAAAATCTTCATGCATCCCGCTCCTTGTCCTGCAAGACCGTGTTCTTCGGCTTCCTTGAGCCCATCAAAACGGCCACCACGACTGGATCCAGGGTAGAAGGGAAACAATAGCCGGTGCCACGGCCAATGCCGGAAGAAAATTGGCTACTCGAACATCTTTGATGCCCAGGAGCTTGAATCCGATGGCCATGATGAGCAACCCGCCGGTCGCGGACATCTCCGCGATCATATTCGTAGACAAGAGACGATCTAAAACCGAGGCCATGAGGGTTATAGAGCCTTGAAAAGTGAACACGCTACCAGCCGACAAGATCACACCCCACCCCAAAGTAGCTGAAAAAGCCACGGCTGCGAACCCATCCAGCATGGATTTGACGGCCAAAAGCCTGAAATCGCCGCCGAGGCCATCCTGAATGGATCCAAGAATAGCCATAGGGCCCACACAAAAAACGAGGCTTGCCGTGACAAAACCTTCGCTCAAGGATGATGAAGACTTGGATTTGAAAATATTCTGCAGAAATCCTCCGAGCTTTTCCAAGCCGCTTTGAAGACGAAGCACTTCCCCCAAGAGACCGCCCAGCAAGACACCTCCTAGAACAATTAAAATGTTCCGGGTCTGCAAAGCCATCTGAATTCCCACAACCAAGGTGACCAAGCCAAGCCCGTTCATGACGGTGTGCTGTGTTTTTTCCGGCAAGCGTGCTCCAAGCATGCTGCCAATCAGGCCGCCGACAATCACCGTGGTCACATTGAGCGTCGTCCCCAGCATGAACCCTTCCCCTCTTGTCTCACTTGTTCAGGCAGCGCCCTTTTTTACGCGCAGACGACCTTTCCTGCCAAAGAAAAGCTTTCGTTGCACGGCGTTCGCCTTGAAGGCATAGGGCACGGCGTTGGACCATAGCGGTATCGTTTTCGAGAGGCAAGAGCCAAGTTCTGAATGGCCTTGAGAAGACGCTTTCTTGAACCGGGGGATTACGTGGTCAAAAGGCTGAAAAGGTCGCGGACGAAAGGAGCCAAAAACTTGCCCACAATTTCCCCGTGAAGTAGCCGATCCAAAACCAGGACGGCCAAGAGAATGTAAGGGCCCAACTGCTGGTAAGATTGTTCCAGGCGTGAACCCTTGGGGATGAGAGTGACGGAAAACAAGGTCCCGCCCGCCATGGGCAGAAGCGGCACGAGATGGTACACCGCCACGGTCAAATTGACCGCCACAACCATGAGAAACACCCGGGGATCCAGGGAAAGGCTTTTGAGAAGCCAGGCCAAACTGCCGGCAATGTTTGCCATGAGAAAATTGGCAAAGGGGCCGGCCGCTCGAGTCATCACAAGGTAAAGATTGGGATATTTGAATTTGCTTGTGTCCACGGACACAGTTTTGCCCCAGCCCATGCCTGTAGCTAAGAAAGACAGGGTGCCCAAAAGGTCCAAATGGAGAAAGGCGTTGAAATGAAGACGATCCTTGGCTCCGGGGCGTTTGTCTCCAAGAAGGGTTGCCACAAACGCCTGTCCTTCTGCGTTCACCAATACGGCCACTAAAACAGCAACACTAAAAGCGATGGCATCGTCCAAAGCCACAAGGTCAGGATCGAGAAAAAAGGGAATGGGAAAAAGCGGACGCACTTCCATGGACCAAAACACCTCCTCAACACCTCAGAAACAGGAAGGCAGGAAGTCTGCTTCCTGCCTTCCCTTAGGCCAGAGCGCCCAGCACCCGTAGCCTTCAATGAACATTTTCCTTCTCGAAGGACTTTTCTCAGGAAACCCCGTGCCACCGTTTCCACGAGGTCCCTGGTTCAACTAACGCGTTTCACCGGCGGCCATAGGACGTTTCGTGAGCCGGCACACAGTCACGGCGATGACCAAAACAAGACCGGAGAGATAAAACGCCCAGTTCAGGCTTCCGGTAATGTCTTTGATGGTCCCACCTAGCCGAGCCATAAAGAACCCGAGACCCCACCCGATGAACACCAAACCGTAGTTGAAGCCCAGGTTTTTCGGACCATAAAAATCTGCCGTAAAGGACGGCATCAAAGCAAGCCCGCCGCCGTACTGCCAGTACGCAATCCCCACAGCGAGGAACAAGAAGAACAGGTTCTTCGAGGCGATGATGGCAGGCAATGCAAAGAGACACAAGGCGGACACGAGACAGTTGAGGCTGTAGGCATTGGCACGCCCAATTTTATCAGAATACAGACCAGTGCCCACACGGCCCAGGGCGTTCACAAGGCCACCGTAGGAAGCCAGAATCCAGGCGTTAGCCGCAAAGAACGGGTTATCTTTGGCTGCTTCCGCAAGGATCTTCGCCGCATTGGCAATGATGAGAAGACCCGATTGGGTCGTGCCGATGAACATGAAGACCAAGGCATAGAACTGCCACGTCTTCACCATGTCCCCCGCCGCCCAATCCACCTTCGTGATGCTGGGGGTCGGACCGGCTTTCACAGGAGGCGCCGGAGGCACATAGCCGGGAGGAGGCCAGGCCAGGAGCTGACCGGCAATGATGGTAACCGCCGCAAACATAATGCCCAGGAAGTAAAAGCTGTAAGAGAGACCGCCCGATTTGATCAAGTACGCCGCCAAAGGAGATACGTACAAGGCGGCGCCGCCGTAGCCGCCGACCACCAGGCCTGCAATGAGGCCACGCTTATGTGGGCCGAACCATTTGAGAGCTGCCGGGGTCGGAGCGGCATAACCGATGCCCATGCCGATACCGCCCAAGACCCCGAAACCAATAATGAGGCCTGTGTAGGATTTTAGATACCCGGACAAAAGGCATCCAGCCGCAAGGAACAAACCTCCTGTCGTGGCTCCAACCTTTGGGCCGAACTTGTCTTGAATACGACCCCCGGGAATCATTAAAAGCGCAAAGATAATGACGCACAAGGAAAACGGCACGGATGCCTGAGCGTTGTTGAGAAAGCTCCAGCCCTCGTTGAGGCCGGTCATCGGCTGTCCGACCATTTTCTCGTTAATAAGTTCCTTTGCCCAAACACTCCAGGCGTAAAGGATACCCAAACACAGGTTAATGGCGGTTCCTGCAAACGTGACCACCCACGCTCTTCCTGGAACTTTATCCGCCATTTTTCTCCCTCCTTCCCTTCCTATTTAAGGAGTTCGACTCTGAAGCCCTTGCGGCCGTCCCGGCCTGTTTTCTTCAATGAAGGCATCATCGAAGAAACCGGCCCTCAACACAAAGCTTGTGTCTGGCAAGAGAATCTAACCTAGAGAGTCCTGAGAAAATGACAGGGGAAGGGACACTGGAAGGCATCACGACACGCTGTTTCATTGGAACAGGATGTGAACAGTTTCCGTAAAGGAATCTCCATCGCTGAAATCGGCGCTGCCGCAGCTGCATCGTCGTGCGTTAAGGAGTGTATCCACTTTGCACGCCAATTGTCACAGAACGAAGTAAAATGATTGTGAAAACGGCAAAGAAAAAGATTCCTCCTTTCTTGAACCCACCGCCGACCCATTTCTTTCGGGCGGGTTCACACACCTTAAATCATCCCACCTCCTTTCTCTAAACCAAGACAATTTCGCCCTGCTGCAAACAACCGACCCCGTTCGTGCCGAGAAGACAGGCAGTCTTGACATAGAGGATCGCCGCACGAATAAGAAAGAGAAAAACACCGAGTTCATGGGAAATGCGTGAAGGGCGCAGGACTTGTCAGTGGGAGTTTATCCCAAAGAGCTGAGGCCAAGTCAAGCCCAAAAAAGAAAAGTTCGCCCGTTCATCAAGAGCGTTCACTTTTCCTCTGGATATCGAGTGCGGGTTATGCCAGATAAGCGCGATGCGCAGCGCTGAAGGTCTTCGCTCCTAGGAACAGGATAACCTGTCGGCTTAGGGCCGTAGGGAAACGAGCCTGAAATGACCCTGGGTTATGACAAGAAGGACACATCATGAACGTTTTTCCTCGGTTTCGCCTCTGTGGAGAGACGGCCCTTTCGGTGGAACTTGGCGATGGCATCGATCTGGAAGTGAACCGAAAGGTGCACGCATTATACCGTAGCTTCAAACAAAGGCCGCCGGACGGCATTCTGTCCCTCAATCCCACCTACCGATCCCTTTTTGTGCATTACGATCCGGAGCTCTGCTCCCTCGAACGCCTCATGACGACCATCGATGAGTTTCTGACGGAACTTCAAGATGGTGATCAAGATTTTGAAACCTGTGTGGACATTCCCGTATGTTATGGAGGAGAATGTGGGCCGGATTTGGCCGAACTGGCCGCTTTCCATGGTCTGACTGAGGATGAAGTCGTTCGGCGACACACAGCCCCTATTTATCATGTGTACATGATCGGGTTTACTCCAGGGTTTCCGTATCTGGGCGGATTGGATGCCAGCCTTGCCACACCCCGGAAAAAGACGCCGCGTTCCAAGGTTCCCGCGGGCAGTGTGGGTATTGCTGAGCAACAGACGGGCATTTATCCCATCGAGAGCCCCGGCGGGTGGCAGATTATCGGCCGAACGCCGCTTCGGCTTTTCGATGTTCGTCGAGAACCTCCTTTTTTGGTGGAAGCGGGAATGAAGGTACGGTTTTATGCCATCTCTAGGAACCAGTATGAAAACCTTACACGTTGAAGAACCGGGGATGCTGACCACCGTTCAAGACGGAGGGCGTTACGGATACCAGGATAAAGGGGTCCCTGTTTCCGGGGCCATGGACCGTGCGGCCTTGAAGCTTGGGAATGTGCTCGTGGGCAACACCCCTGATGCAGCAGCCCTGGAAATTTCCGTGGGCGGCTTTCAAGCGCGGTTTCTTGCCCGCACTTTCATTGCCGTCACAGGCTTTAACCCTCAAGTTTTTCTCAACGAGCATCCGGTGGCTTCCTGGACTTCACATGTGGCTGAACCCGGAGATGTGCTTCGGGTCGAAGCCGAAGGCTTGGGCACGTGGCACTATGTGTGCCTAGCTGGGGGTATTGACGTACCTTTGGTTTTGGGAAGTCGATCCACGTATCTTCGAGGAAGATTCGGAGGGCTGGAGGGCAGAGCCTTGCGCCGAGGAGATGTCTTGGCTACGGGTTCGACGCAACATCCTCCTTTGATCCGCATTCCCGAAAGATTGCGCCCAGCCTACCAAGAACATCCCACCATCCGTGTCATTCTTGGACCTCAGCAAGACACCTTTCTTCCCTCATCGATCGATCTTTTCGTTTCAGCTTTGTACCAGGTGACTCCGCGCAGCGATCGCATGGGCATGATGCTGGAAGGCCCTCGACTCCAACATCGGCTTGCGGCCGACATCATTTCAGACGGGCTGGCCTTTGGAGCTATTCAAGTCCCCGGGGAGGGCTTGCCTTTCGTGCTTTTGGCGGATCGGCCCACCACAGGAGGGTACGCCAAGATCGCTACCGTGTTTTCCGGGGATCTGCCGCTGTTGGTCCAAACCGCCCCGGGTCGTTCCGTTCGTTTTCAAAGCATGAGCATTTGGAAAGCTCGAGAACTTTACCTAAAAAACGCTTTTCTTTTTCGGCGATTTTTGGAGCGCTGCTTCGCACAGAGGGAGTCGTGACCTATGAGGATCGATATTAATTGTGACATGGGGGAAGGTTTTGGATCCTATGCCTTGGGAGATGATGCGGCGGTCATTCGTTCCATCACGTCGGCCAACATTGCTTGTGGGTACCACGCAGGGGATCCTATGGTCATGGGCGCCACCATTCGGCTTGCTTTAGACCATGAAGTGGCGGTGGGAGCCCATCCAGGGTTTCCGGATCTCATGGGCTTCGGGCGACGTGCCTTGCAGACATTTCCCGGTGAAGTGAAACATTATTTACTCTACCAACTGGGAGCCCTTTACGGCGTGGCTCGTGCCTACGGAGCCAACCTGCAGCACGTTAAGCTTCACGGCGCTCTTTACAACATGGCCGCCTTTGACGAACGGCTGGCCAAAGAAGTCTGTGACGCCGTCAAGTCTTTTGATCGCCGATTGATCCTGGTCACCCAGCCGGACAGTGTTCTGGCACGCATGGCCGTCGCGGAAGGGATCATGGTGGCTCGAGAATTCTTTCCCGATCGGGCCTATTTAGAAACCGGCGCCTTGGCTCCCCGTTCCATGCCCGGAGCCGTCCTTCATGACCCTACGACGGTGCGAGACCGCGTGTTACGAGTGGTTCGCGAAAAGAAAGTTCAATCCATTAACGGCCAGGATATTCCCATGGAAGCGGACACCTTATGTGTTCACGGGGACACACCGGGCGCATGGCGGTTGGCGGCAACCATACGAGAGGCTTTGGAAAGTTCCGGTATCGAAGTGGCTCCGATGCATCGCGTCTTAACCTGACGCAAGCAGCAGTCTTTGCGTGAACAGCTTTTGAGCATTCACGCTGAAAGCTTTTGCTTGCCCTCACCTTCGAGCATGTGCGAAACAAAAGACTCTTTACCATGTTTTACGGTCCTTACAGGTTCGGTCTCGTTCAGGTGGACCCGAACGAGGATTTGACCCGGGATCGTGCCTTTCTTTAAAAGGGACAGTCATGATCCGGGGTTCTTGGCGCACAGGGTGGCAAGGAACATTACAAGAAACACAAAGGAGGAAAAAGAATGGTTCGAAAAGTCTGGATCCCTTTTCTCGCCCTGCTTCTCGTCGCGTGCGGCTCGGCATGGGCCGCCGATGTGGTGAAGATGAATCTGAACGCCATCTACCCGGCCGGTAATTTTCATTCTCAAGGAGCTGAGGAATTCGCCAAGCGCGTCAAGGAATACAGCGGAGGCACCGTGGACATTGCGGTGCATCCGGGAGGCGCCTTGGGCTTCAAAGGGCCCGAATTGCTTAAAACGGTGAAGGACGGCACGGTGCCCATGTCGGACATTCTTATGGGAGTGGTGCAAGGCAGTGAAAAAGCTTTTGGCATCAGCTCTCTGCCTCGCATGGTGACATCCTATGAGGAAGCCTTCAAGCTCTACGAGAGTTGCAAGGACCTGTACGATAAAGCGGCGGCCAAATGGAACCAAAAGATCCTCTACGTGGCACCATGGCCCCCCAGCGGCCTTTTTACCACCAAGGAAATCAAGACGGCCGCCGACATCAAAGGGCTTAAGACAAGAACCTACGATAAGAACGGGGCGGACTTTCTGGCCAACCTGGGAGGAAGCCCGGTGTCCCTTCCCTGGGGTGAAGTCTATGCGGCTTTACGCACGGGCATGATCGATTCCGTGCTCACGTCTGCGGTTTCGGGACGAGACGCCAAGCTCTGGGAAGTCCTGAAATACTTCAAGAAAATTGACTACGCCTACCCGCTCAACATGGTCGTCATCAACCTGGATTACTGGAAAGCTTTGAACCCCAGCCAAAAAGCGGCCATGGAAAAGGCGGCTCTTGAGGTTCAGGAGTTGCAGTGGAAAAAATCGGCGGCCGACAATGAAGAATCTTTGAAGGCCATTGCGGAAAACGGCATGGGGATCAGTGATACAGACGCTGCTTTGGCAGCTGAATTGGATAAGGCTGCTGACACCATTATCAAGGGTTTCTTGGCGGATGCAGGGGCAGATGTGGCTTCGGCCGTGGAAGGCTTTCGTAAGAAGAAGTAAAGGACAATCCCTAGGAGCCGAGGCTTCATGGGCCAGACGGTCCCTGGCTTGTTTAGCCTTCCGTCATCTTTCTCTCAAGGGGCGGTTTTTCAGCTGCTCCTTGAGGAACACATCCGTAACCTTAAGCTTGTTGCAACAAGATGATAGGGCATGGAAAAGATCACCCCATTTGTCAAAAAACTGTCCGAAATTGCTGTCTCTATCTCCTCCGTGGCTATGATCCTTATTGTTCTTCTCATCCTTCTGGAAGTGTTTCTTCGATCCTTTTTAAACACATCCACAATGATCACCGATGAGTACAGCGCTTATCTGTACGTGGTGGTGGTTTTCTTTGGGCTGGGATACACCCTGGGAACCGACGGACACATTCGCGTTAAAGTTATTTTGTCTCGACTCAGCGGACGTTTCCAACCCTTACTGGATCTTTGGACTGCGGTGGCGGCTTTGGCTTTGACAGGATTTGCTCTGTGGTATTCCTTCTTGCTGGTTCGTGAAGCGTACAGCTTAAAGATGGTTTCGGAGACTCCTTCGCAAACACTCATGTGGATTCCCCAAGCGGCCATCCCCTTAGGTCTGATGCTTTTCCTGGTGTCCCTGTTGGCGCACGCAGTGGCGGCTGTTTCACGTTGGAAGGCGTCGCGATCCCGTTCTTCAGTTTTCTTGTCCCAATGAAAAAAATGTTTGGAGAAGCCAGCTCATGATTGCAGATCCGCTTCTGCTTTCCATCACCGTCTTTTGCATCATGTTTTTGTTTCTGCTGTCGGGCCTGTGGATCGGATTTTCTCTTATGGCCGCCGGCATTGCCGGCATGCTTCTCGCCGAGTTGCATCTTCCACCCGGTTTTTCCATATGGACCAAAATTGGCAACCTTCTTGCCAATTCCATATGGAACAGTGTCAATTCTTGGTCTCTGACGGCCTTACCCCTTTTCGTTTTCATGGGGGAACTGCTACACAGAACAGCCGTATCAGACAAGCTGTTCAACGGGCTTGTGCCCTGGCTCAATCGCATTCCCGGTAAACTGTTGCATATTAACGTCTTCGCCTGCTCTTTGTTTGCCGCCGTCTCTGGATCCAGCGCCGCCACCACGGCCACCGTGGGCAAGATCACTCTGGACGAACTTTCAAAGCGAGGCTACAGCGAGTCTCTCGCTCTGGGATCCTTGGCCGGCGCAGGAACCTTGGGATTCTTGATTCCCCCGAGCCTTATCATGATCATTTATGGCATTCTTTCCGACACCTCCATCGGTCAACTTTTCATTGGAGGCATTCTGCCGGGTTTGTTGCTGGCCGGCTTCTATTCGCTTTATATCGCTCTGTGCGCCATCGTGAATCCAAGCATTGTCCCGCCCCAAGAAGAGACCTTTACCTGGGCGCAGCGTTTCCGGTCCTTGTGGGACTTGGCTCCCGTTCTAGGCCTCATTGCCGTGGTTCTGGGCGGCATTTACCTGGGCTATACCACACCGACGGAAGCGGCTGCCTTGGGGGTTCTGGGGGCTTTCGTTTTAGGCCTGCTTTTCCGCACCATGAATTGGAATGTCTTTAAGGACGCCTTGAGGAGTGCCGTGCGCACATCCACCATGATCACTTTTATCATCATGGGGGCTGCCTTTTTGAGTCAGGTGGTCGGGTTTTTGGGCATCACCACGGCGGTCAGTCGTTTCATTGCGGAACTCCAGCTTTCTCCCTACATGCTGATTTTCATCCTGGGCCTCATGTACCTTTTTCTCGGTATGCTCTTGGACGGCATTTCGCTGGTGGTCATGACCCTGCCCATTGTCTTGCCCATGGTGGTGCATGCGGGATTTTCCCCGTTATGGTTCGGCATCTTTCTGGTCTTCATGGTGGAACTTTCCCAAGTGACACCACCCGTCGGTTTCAGCATTTTTGTATTGCAGTCCATGAGCCATAGGGACGTGGGTTTCATCCTTAAGGCCACTTTTCCCTTCTTCGTGATCATGATTCTCATGGTCGTTCTTGTCACGCTTTTCCCTCAAATAGCCCTGTTTCTTCCCCAAAAAATGATCGGGTGAATTCCGTTCACTTTGACGCCGAGAAACGATTGACACCCTAACACCTTTGGATTACAAGCGCACGTGACGGTCAAGGATCTCCCGCGAGAGTTCCCATCGGTGACGGTCATGTGCGTGCGAAACGGCGTGTTTTCTGGGAGACCTTCTTTCATGGACAAGTTGCGCCGACCCATCCTTGAGGGCGGCTTTTCATGGCGCCCCGATTTAGCATTTCCCCGCCGAGTTGATTTCGGAATCTTTTGTCAAGATTTCCAGTTTCTGGAACATGTTGAACCACAAAGGAGAATCCATGCGTTCCATTCACGTGGATGATATTGTGCGCACCGTTCGGGATTTGGCCATTCGCGCCAACACGGAGTTAGGTGAAGATGTGGTGAGGGCCTTTGAGGCTGCTTTGGAAAAGGAAGAATCCCCTACAGGTCGAGACATCCTTAAGCGATTGATCGAAAACGCTCAAATCGCCCGCGAAGAAAAAATCCCCATGTGCCAGGACACGGGATTTGCGGTGGTCTTCGTGGAACTTGGCCAAGAGGTCCATATCGTTGGAGGGGCTTTGCGTGAGGCCATTGAAGAAGGTGTTCGTCAAGGGTACCGGGACGGGTATCTCAGGAAAAGTATCTGCCACCCGTTCACGCGGCAAAACACGGGCGATAACACCCCTGCCATCATCCATATTGATCTGCAACCAGGCGACCATTTTCGCCTCATCCTCGCTCCCAAAGGAGGCGGCAGTGAGAACATGAGTCGCGTGACGATGCTCACACCTGCCGTGGGGGTTCAAGGGGTCAAGGACTTTGTGGTGCAGCGGGTGAAAGAATCGGGTCCCAATCCATGCCCGCCGACCATCGTGGGAGTAGGCATCGGTGGAACCTTTGAACGAGCCGCACTGCTGGCTAAAAAGGCCCTGCTTCGTCCATTGGGCAGCCTTAATCCAGACCCGGAACTTCAGGCTTTGGAAAAAGACTGGCTTGAAGCTATTAACCGCCTCGGCATCGGCCCTCAGGGACTGGGAGGGCGCATCACATCCCTCGCGGTCCACATTTCCATGATGCCGTGTCATATTGCCAGTCTTCCCGTGGCGGTGAACATTCAGTGCCATGCCGCACGGCATAAGCAAGCTTCTTTGTAAGCCATCTTTGAGGCCTTCTGTGCTGGAACCCATACGCCTTGGCAAGGCGCACCGAGGAGATGCTCCATGATGCCCAATGCCATCGTTTTGGAAACCCCACTGAGCGAAAACGACGTCACGTCCTTGAAGATTGGAGATCGTGTGCTGCTCAACGGTGTCCTGTACACCGCTCGAGATGCGGCCCACAAACGCCTTGTGGAGCTTTTGGAACGTGGAAAACCGTTGCCTTTTGACCTGGAAGGACAGGTGATCTACTACGTAGGTCCGTCCCCGGCCGCACCCGGTCGACCGGTAGGAGCCGCCGGACCGACCACCAGTTACCGTATGGACGCCTACGCCCCGCTTCTTATTCGTCACGGCCTGCGAGGCATGATCGGTAAAGGGGCTCGTAACGACGCTGTTAAGGAAGCGATGCAGCGGTATAAAGCCGTTTATTTCGCCGCCATCGGTGGTGCCGGAGCCCTGATGGCTCGAAGCATCGTCTCGGCGGAAGTGATCGCCTATCCTGAACTTGGTCCCGAGGCTGTGCGGAGACTGGAGGTGAAAAACTTTCCGGTCATTGTGGCCAATGACGTTCATGGCGGCGACCTCTACCAAGAAGGCATTCGCCTTTACGCACAAACGGCTTGACGGAATCAATCGGTGACCTCGGTGTCGACGAACGGTTTGAAACCGTTCGCTTTGAAGACAACGAGGTGGGAAGTTTTCCGTTGACATGAGGAGGGTTCACATGAAGAAAGTCGTCTTCCAACCCAAGGTCCGCTACAAGTTGCATCCAGGCTACTTGGCCTGGATTCTTCACCGTGCCACAGGCATCCTTTTGGGCCTCTACCTTTTCCTTCATATCTGGGTGATCCACCACCTGGCTCAGGGGGAAGAGGCTTTCAATGAGGTCATGGGCGTCGTTCAGTCGCCTTTCTTTCACCTTCTTGAAATCGGGTTGCTGGCGACGGTGGTCTATCATGGATTGAACGGCCTACGTGTGGTTTTCATCGACTATGGCAATCTGGCCAATCGAAGTCTCATGCGTAAAGCCGTCTATGTTGTCCTGGGTGTTTCCGCCGTTTTGGTCGCAGCAGGCGCCGTGCCCATGCTACGGCTGGCTTTCGGACTTTAGAGGCGTGAAGTCGTGAAGTCGTGAAATCGTAAATCGTGAAGTCGTGAAGTCGTAAATGGTGAAGTCGTGAATGGTGGGATCGTGAGGACGGGGAACGGTAGCAGCTTTAAAAGCAAATGAACTCGATCCAGGGATTCGCGAGTTCTCGGTTCCACTCTCTAGGACCAAAAAACTCACGACTTCACGATTCACGACTTCACGATTTCACGAGTTACGATTCACGACTTCACGACGAGGGAGGATTGAAAATGTTGGGAAAATATTTCGGATCTGGTCGGTCAGGAGCGTTTGACTGGTTCTTTCAGCGTGTTTCGGGTGTCGCCCTGCTTATCACCCTGTTTCTGCATTTCTGGGTGTTGCATTACGCCACAGAAGGGCCCGTCACGTACCAAAAAGTCATGGCACGAATGGTGTCTCCGGCATGGAAGGCTTTGGATATCGCCTTTCTGGTCTTCGCCGTCTACCACGCCATGAACGGGTTTAAGATGATCATCGACGATTACGTGCATGCGTCGGGAATTCGAGCGGTGCTTGTGGGGGCTTTGTGGGTTGTGGCCATTGGATTTTTCGGGCTGGGCGTCCTCACCATCGTCACTCTCAAAGTGCAAGCCTAGCGACAAAGGAGCAAAGGTTACCATGGGAGATATACCAGTCACAGTCCATAAACATGACGCTTTGATTGTGGGAGCCGGGGGAGCGGGTCTTCGAGCGGCTCTGGAGGCTTCCAAATCTGTGAATACGGCGGTGCTCAGCCAAGTGTTCCCCACGCGATCCCACACGGTGGCAGCTCAAGGGGGTGTGGCGGCTTCCTTGAGCAACGTAGAGCCCGACGATTGGGTCTGGCACATGTTTGATACGATCAAGGGAAGTGACTATTTGGGTGACCAAGACGCCATAGAGCTCATGTGTCGAATGGCCCCGGAAGTGGTCATCGAACTGGAACACATGGGCATGCCTTTCAGCCGCTTGCAGGACGGCAAGATTTTTCAGCGCCGCTTCGGCGGTCACACCAAGCACTTCGGCAAGGAAGCCATCTGCCGGACTTGCGCCGCTGCGGACCGTACCGGTCACGCCATGCTTCACACGCTTTATGAACAATGTGTGAAAAACCACGTTATTTTCTATAACGAGTTCTTCGCCTTGGAACTGCTTATGAACGAAGGCCATGTGGTGGGTGTGCTGGCCTGGGATATCGCCAACGGAGGCTTTCATATCTTCCATGCTAAAGCCACTTTGTTTGCCACGGGGGGGTACATTCGCGTCTACAAGACAAACTCCAACGCGCATATCAACACGGGTGACGGCCTGTCCTTAACGTTGCGGGCCGGATTGCCCGTTGAAGATTTAGAATTCGTTCAATTCCATCCTACAGGCATTTACGGCGTTGGAAACCTCATCACGGAAGGGGTACGTGGGGAAGGCGGCTACTTGCTCAACAAGGACGGGGAACGCTTCATGAAGCGTTACGCCCCCACAGTGTGGGATCTGGCGTCTCGGGACGTGGTTTCACGAGCCATGGCCGAAGAGATGCGTCAGGGGCGAGGCTGTGGTCCCAAAGGCGACTATATCTTGCTCAAGCTGGACCATATCGGAGCGGACATCATTCATGAACGGCTTCCCGGTATTTGGGAATTGGCCTATGTGTTCGCCCATGTAGACTGTACCAGAGAACCCATTCCCGTCACACCGACCGCCCATTATTCCATGGGAGGTATTCCCACCAACCGCTTTGCCGAAGTGGTCGTGGGCAACATGGAAAAGCCTGAAGAACCGGTCAAGGGTTTTTACGCCGCGGGAGAAGCCGCCTGCGCTTCGGTGCATGGAGCCAATCGCCTGGGATCCAACTCCCTTCTGGACATCATGGTTTTTGGAAAGGTGGGAGGAAAGCGCATGGCAGAATTTGCCGAATCCCTTCCCGAACATGTGCCCCTTCCGGAAAATGCAGGCTCAAAAGGCATTGCGGAAGTCAAGAACCTTCTCAATGGAAACGGTCCGGAACGCATGGGCTTCATCTGGGATGAACTGAAGGAAACCATGGAGTTCAACTGCGGCGTCTTCCGCACTGAGGAAACACTGACAACCCAACGGGAAATCCTCAAGAAACTGTGTGAACGTTTTAAAAAGGTGGGCATCGCCGACAGAGGCTTGACCTTTAATTTAGACCTCATTGAAACACTGGAACTGGGCCATATGCTGGATTTTTCCAAAGCCATCGTGGAAGGGGCTCTGGCCCGCCAAGAAAGCCGGGGAGCCCATTACCGGGACGATTACCCGAAACGGGATGATGCCAACTGGCATAAGCATACCTTGGCCACCATGGACGAAGATGGAACCATCCATTTGGACTACAAGCCGGTGCGCATGAAACCCCTTACAGTGCCGACCTTTGAACCCAAGGAACGTGTTTATTAAGAGCTTATCTGCGCCTGGGCGAATCCATGGGCGTTCTGAAGTTGGAGAAAGAAGAGGTGCATGAGATGGCAAAGACGGTGACATTCTCCATCTTTCGATATGATCCGGAAAAGGACAGCCGGCCCTATTACAAAGACTATCGCGTTGAACTGCGTCGCGCCGGCATGATGGTTTTGGACGGCCTCAACCAGATCCGTTGGGAACAGGACGGTACCTTGGCGTATCGCCGCTCGTGTCGAGAAGGCGTGTGTGGTTCTGATGGACTGAACATTAACGGCGTGAACATGTTGGCATGCATCACCCACATCGAGGACCTTAAGGAACCCATCGTGGTGCAGCCCCTGCCGTCCATGCCGGTGATCAAAGATTTGGTTGTCGACTTTACCGATTTCTATGCCAAGTACTACCTGGTGAAGCCTTACCTGATCACCAAAACACCACCGCCTTCGGACCGGGAACGACTACAAAGCCCCGAAGATCGCAAAAAACTCGACGGCCTTTACGAATGCATCCTGTGCGCTTGCTGCAGCACGTCTTGCCCCAGTTTTTGGGCGGATCCCAATTACTTGGGCCCCGCAGCTCTGCTGAAGGCTTGGCGTTTCATCGCCGATTCCCGGGATGAAGGAGCCGACGAACGTTTACAAATCATCAACGACCGAGATGGCGCCTGGCGTTGCCATACCATTTTGAACTGCGTGGAGGCTTGTCCGAAACAGTTGAATCCCACAGAAGCCATCGCCCAGCTGAAAAAAGCCATTATTCACCGGAAATTTTAGCCATCCCCTAAAAGGGTGGAGCGGCCGCCGGCCGCTCCACCCGTCTCCCCTCTTTATCCCTTTTAACTGCCTCAATTGCCTTCCCCATGCCGAAAAGTTCCCCAGACCGTGAAGCGGCGTTGAAGTTCCCCGTTCTGTCAGTTACATATGCAACACAAGAAGGATCTGTTGAGTGTCAAATCTTTCAACTGCAATTTTTGCGTTCTGCCTGTGGTCTACACCGAGAGGCCACGCCATGGAAGGAGGGCCGCTTATGCCAGCCAGAGAAGATGAAAGCCATGAACTGAAGGATCTCAAGCTGGGATACAAGCTTAAGGAATTACGAGATAAATTCCGGCTGACCATTCAGGATCTTGCGGCACGCACTGGTCTTGACCCAGAAATGCTGAGCCACATGGAAAGCGGCGAACTTGTCCCTCCCGTGGCCACGCTGCTCAAGCTTGCCAAGACCTTTCAGGTGGGACTGGCTTACTTCTTTGAAGACCAGCCCAGCGGTATCACGATTTCCCTGACTCGTAAGGCCGATCGAAAGCGTTTGGAAAAACGCCCGCATCACATGTCCGGGGAAGTGACCTACATTTACGAAACCCTTGAAAACCGCAAACCCGACAAACACATGGAACCTTTTCTGGTGGAATTTCCAACGATGCCCACCGAGGACATGGTCTTTGTAAGCCATGAGGGTGAAGAATTCGTTTACCTTATGGAAGGGCGTCTGGAATTTCGCACTCCGGATCGAGTGGAAATTTTGGAACCGGGAGACAGTCTTTATTTCGATTCCGAAGTCAGTCACAGTTTCCGATGCGTGGGTGAAGGCATGGCCAAAGCCGTGATCGTGGTGTGGAGTCGCCCATAGAGACGAACAAGGATGGCGGCAATGATCGAAGTGAGATTTCATGGGCGTGGTGGACAAGGAACGGTGGTGGCTTCCATACTGATGGCCAAGGCCTTCTTTCAAGCCGGGTATTTCGTGCAGAGTTTTCCCTTATTCGGTGTGGAAAGGCGTGGCGCGCCCGTGGAAGCTTACCTGCGCTTGAACACGAACAAGATTTTCATTCGAACCAACGTTTACACACCGGATCATGTGGTGGTTTTGGATCCGTCCTTAGTCACGGCTGTGGATGTGACACGAGGCTTGAAGCCGGGCGGATGGATTCTGATCAACGCGCCGGAAGGAATGAAAATGCCGGCTTCCTTTGCGGCCTTTCGAATCGCCACGGTGGACGCCACGCGTATCGCTCTCAAACATTCCCTGGGCACCCGCACCCATCCCATCGTCAATACGGCCATGATGGGGGCTTTCGCACGGGTTCTCGGCATGCCGCCTTTGGAAGCCGTTCTTCATGCCATTCAAGAAGAAATTCCCATAAAACCTGAAAACAATATGGCTGCAGCCCGCGAAGCCTTTGACGCTGTGATCTTTGCGGAATCCAGCCCAAGTCGAAAGGGCGTTTCTGGGTCCGTTAGCATTTCTTCCTCTGCCGTTTCATGACGGCAGTCCACAGAGAGGTTCTTATGGGAAATCTATCGACACCTTCGCGCTTAGTGCCCTTTATTCCTCGTTCCAGCACCACCACGGAGAGTAACAAGACCGGATCATGGCGTTTTCTTCAGCCGCGTTACGACGAAAAGACAGCGCCCTGCAGCGTGGCTTGTCCGGCTGGCGAAGATATTGCCCGCGTGGAAATGCTTGTGGGTCAAGGCCTTTTTAAGGAAGCCTGGGAGACGATTCTTCAGGAAAACCCCTTTCCCGGTGTCTGCGGTCGAGTGTGTTTTCATCCCTGTGAGACGCGGTGCAATCGGGGTCCGTTTGACGAACCCATAGCCATTCATACGGTAGAACGATTTGTGGCAGACACGGCCATGCGCTACGGTCTGCAGCCGGAATTGCGAAAAAGGGCATCCAACCATGGAGAAACGGTGGCTGTGGTGGGGGCGGGGCCGAGCGGCCTTGCTGCTGCTTATTTCCTTGCCGGTTTGGGCTATTCCTGCGACGTTTTTGAAGCACGCTCTGAACCCGGCGGTTTGCTGCGTTGGGGGATTCCTGCCTACCGGCTGCCCGTTGCGGTGCTGCAGCGGGAACTGGAATGGATTCGTCTTCTGGGTGTTCGTCTCCATTGTGGTCAAAAAATATCTGAAGAATTTCTGAAAAGCCTGTCGGAACGTTACGCTGCCGTGTTTTTGGGATGCGGCCATTACGAAAACGTTCACTTGAAAATCCCCGGAGAGGATCTGCCCGGAGTGGAACAAGGCCTGCCTTTTCTGGAAAAGGTGCGTTCGGGGGAACTGCCTTCGCTGTCTGGAACCGTGGCCGTGATCGGTGGCGGCAACACGGCTGTGGATGTTTCTCGATGCGCCGTGAGACTCGGCGCTCGCCCGATCATGGTTTACCGAAGACGTCGGCAAGATATGCCGGCCTTCAGCCACGAAGTGCTCATGGCCTTGGAAGAAGGCGTCGAGCTTATGGAACTATGGACACCTGTGGAAATAAGCAGGCACTCGGAAGGACTCTTGTTAACCTTGCAACAAATGGAAGTGATTTCAGAAGAAGGCGGACGCGCCAAAGTGCAGCCGATTCCCGGTCGAACCACCCATCTCGTAGCTTCCAAGGTCTTTATGGCCTTGGGAAACACCGCCGAAGAACCCTGGCTCAATCCTCCCAATGAAAGCTCATCTCATGTTCTGCGCCTGGCCAACAGCGTTATGGTGCATCAACCAGGGAGGGCGACGATGGTCTATGGTGGGGATTTGGCGGCGCAAAGCAAATCCGTGGCTCATGCTATCGGGTCCGGCAAAGAAGCGGCTATGGCCCTGGATGTTTTGTTCCGAACAGGATGGGACGCCGTCACCGACCGTCTATCCCGTTGTCGCATCGGACCGGGACCTTCCCTGTCTATGGAAATCTACCTTGAAGGAGAACGGTGCCGCCGAAATTCCCATGTGGTCACTTTTGAGGAAATCAATACAGATCACTTCCTTTACAGCCCTCGTCTTGTGCAACCCCGATTGCTTAAAGAGGAACGGCTGCAAAGTTTCGCTGAAATTGATCTGAAAGTCTCGGCCGCTCTGGCCATTCGCGAAGCCGAACGCTGCTTCAACTGCGGACTTTGCAACCAGTGTGACAACTGCCGTCTGTATTGTCCGGATCTTGCCGTATGCAAGGACGCTTCGACCCAAGGTCGCCATATTAATCTGGACTACTGCAAGGGTTGCGGCGTCTGCGTCGTGGAATGCCCTCGAAACGCCATGTCCTTGGTGGAAAATGAAACGGGAGGCCGCTCATGAAAAAAGTGGTGGAAGGCAGCCATGCCGTCTCCGAAGCCGTGCGGCTGTGTCGAGTCCAGGTGATCTCGGCTTATCCCATCACGCCTCAGACCCATATTGTGGAATTGCTCTCCGAATTCTGTTCTGACGGATCCCTGAAAGCCCGGTTTCTGCGCGTGGAAAGTGAACACTCGGCCATGGCGGCTCTTATCGGCGCAGCCTCTGCGGGCGTGCGCACCTTTACGGCCACATCCTCCCAAGGGCTGGCTTTGATGCATGAATTGCTTCATTGGGCTTCAGGAGCTCGACTTCCCATCGTCATGGCCGAAGTCAACCGAGCTTTGGCCCCAGGCTGGAATATCTGGACGGATCAAACCGACAGCCTCGCTCAAAGAGATACGGGATGGATTCAGATTTACTGCGAGGATGCTCAAGAAGCCTTGGATTCGACCATTCAGGCTTACAAATTGGCCGAAACAGTCTTTTTGCCGGTCATGGTTGTTTTGGACGCTTTCTTTTTATCCCATACCTATGAACCTGTAGACGTGCCGGAACAGGAAGCAGTGGATCGGTTCCTGCCGCCTTTTCGGCCGGTTTTTCAGTTGGACCCGCGAGAACCTGCCGCCTTCAATCAGTTGTCCCCGCCCAGTGTTTACATGGAGATGCGTCGGGATCTTCAAGATGCCATGGAATCGTCGATGGATGTTCTGGAACGCCTCGAGGAAGAATACCAGTCGCTTTTTGGAAGACGTTACGGAGCTGTGGAAGGCGTGCATTGTGAGGACGCGGACATTATTTTTGTGACGTCAGGAACGATCACAAGCACCTGTCGACTTGTGGTCGATAAGCTGCGCCGGGAAGGTGAAAGGGTGGGACTATTGAAAATGCGACTCTTTCGACCTTTTCCTCACAGCCTGCTGAAGCAGCGGACCTTGAGAGCCCGCAAGCTTGCTGTGATTGATAGGAACTTTTCCTATGGAGCCTCGGGAATTTTTGCGCAGGAAATCCGAGCCGCGCTGTGTAATGAAACCCAAAGACCTTTGGTTTTTGGCTATGTGGCCGGGCTCGGCGGTCGAGATGTGACTCCTGATTTGTTGGAAGAGATTTACTGGAAAACGAAAACCTCCTCTCATCCGGAATCGGAGAGTGTCTGGATGGGCCTGCAACAACCCGCTCCGGCCGCCTAAAGGAGCTTGTGCCTTCAAAGGAGTGATGCCATGGAAGCTCGTCTTCAGGATCGGGAATACATGTGCTCAGGGCATGTGGGATGCCCAGGATGCGGAGCGGCCATTGCCATGCGGTTTCTTCTGAAGGCTCTTGGAGACAAGACCATCATGGTCATCCCTGCATGCTGCTGGTCCATCATCGCAGGCCCTTACCCTCAGTCGACCCTTAAGGTCCCCGTGCTGCATACCGCCTTTGAAACGGGAGGAGCCGTGGCCAGTGGTGTGCGCGCGGCTCTCGATATCAAAGGCGATCAAGAAACCACGGTGGTAACCTGGGCCGGAGACGGCGGAACCTTTGACATCGGATTTCAGGCCTTGAGCGGAGCGGTGGAACGTAACGAAGACTTTATCTATGTCTGTTATGATAACGAAGCCTATATGAATACCGGAGTGCAGCGCAGTTCTTCGACGCCTTACGGTGCCTGGACCACCACGACCCCTGGACAGGAGTGGAAAAAGCTTCGGAAGAAAAACATCGTGGAAGCCCTTGTGGCTCACCGTATCCCCTACGCGGCCACAGCCAGTATCGCTTTTCCCGAAGATCTCATGCGAAAGGTGCACAAAGCCAAAGGTATCAAAGGTTCCCGATTCTTACACATCTATGCCTCATGCCCGACGGGCTGGCGTATGCCTTCGGAACTGGCCGTCAAGATCGCAAGAATCGCCGTTCAAACCAATATCTTTCCGCTTTATGAAGTGGAAAACGGAGTCCGCTACACCATCAACTATATGCCCAAAGGATACCTGGTGCGCGAATACTTTCAACTGCAAGGCCGGTTCAAACATCTTACGGAAACCGATCTTGAAGAAATCCAACGAATGGTGGATGAAGACTGGGAATTGCTCTTGAGAAAGGCCGGTCTCAGCCCCGGAGCTGCCGGACCTATGGCGCCACCTCGGCATGCCCCCGGACAGCGCGGCTTATGACCGTTTATGATTGTTTGCAGAGTCTACGAGGGTTCATGATGCAAAGGTTTTGGCCTTTGTTGGCCTGGATCGCTTATTTGCTTTTACCTTTTGATGTGCTGCCCGATTTTCTTTTGGGACTTGGGTGGACGGATGATCTTGTGCTGCTGGCCCTGCTCTACTATCTCTTTTTCCCCAAAGGATCCTTTGACGGCTCAAAAACATCTTCTCGAAATTCCAATACGGGAAAAGAGTCAACGGGATTCGAAAGCCGGTCCAGAACCGAAAACAATCAAGAGAGCCGCACCGGAAACAAGGGCAAAAACCCGTACGAAATTCTGGGTGTTTCACCCGGAGCCGATCCGGAAACCGTCAAAAAAGCTTATCGGCACATGGCGGCCAAATATCATCCGGACAAAGTCAGTCATTTGGGAGAAGAGTTTCAGCAGTTGGCCAAAGAAAAGTTTCAAGAGATTCAGTGGGCTTACGAGGTCCTGAGCCGCGGATGGCAGGAGTCCAAGCCATGAGCGAAACCGCAGTCTCCAGGGAACAAGGCAAAACGCCGTACACGTACCGTTTAGTCAACATTGAGTGCTTACCTCAGTCGGACCATTACAACATCATCATGGAACTTAAGGAATCCATCGAGGATCTTCTGCCTTACTGCGCCGCTGTCCTTCCAGGCGCCACTTATGTTCATGGAAGTGGTGTGGTGAATGTCATGGATCAAGGACATATCGTGGCCATTTACGCAGATAGGATCACCATCACGGATGTCTCGGGGCCTGAAGAAGCTTCTGTGTGGTGCCACCGGTACTTTGAAATCATTGAAAAAGTCCGGCGGGAACGACAGAGGATCACCCCTGCGCTGCGCACTTGTCCTTCGGAAAGTGTCCTTGATATCTATCGAAGGCTTCCCAAGACCAATTGCGGCCGATGCGGTGTTCCCACCTGTCTGGCCTTTGCGGCAAAGGTCTTTCGAAGGGAAAGTTCTCTGAAAGAATGCACGGAGATTCAAGAGTGATCCAATTCTCCTCGGAACATCGCTTGGTTTTTCTTTATACTTTGGCTAATCGATTTGAGGCCGACGTCCTCTCGGATGTTCTGGAAAAGAACGGAGTTCCCTATCTCATTCGATCCTTCGTGGAAACGGCCTATGACGGCTTGTTCGTGCCGCAGCGGGGTTGGGGACAGATTCTCGTGCCGGCGGATTATCTCAGCACGGCTCGAAAGCTCGTCGCTTCCGTTTTGGAATCCCTTGAAACTCCAACCCTCTATGAGTCTCTGGAAGAACTGGATCCTTTTCTTTGGGACCAGCTCATGCGCTGTGATCCTAACGACGTGTGCCTACGGGCCTCGGTCGGTTGGAACGCCCAGGAACAATCGTACCTTATCCCTTTTCTGGCCGGATCTTTTCAGTGTTTTCCGTCACAGAAAACCATCAAGGCACTCCAAGGCCTGACATGGCCCAAGGTGGATTTTCAAACCGGGCTTGTCCTTTTGCACCACCTTCTGGAAGCCCACGATTCTTCCCCTGTGGGCCGATGGATCAGTGAAAAGGAGATTCCGTCTGGACATCAGTTTTTTACCGGCCCTCACGCTTTTCCCCTGGCTTCCGTCCTTCGACACATAGCAGACGACCCCGCCCGATTTAAGGAAGCCTGCGAAGCGCTTGGAGGTGCTCCTGTCAAGGCGGGCGATATGGCTTTCACTTTTCGCGTTCTTCCACGCATTCCCATGCAATGGATCTATTGGCAAGGGGACGAGGAGTTTCCAGCGACTCTCTCAGTGCGTTTTGATGCAAGCATCACCGAACACCTGCATGCCCTGGACACCATCTGGGCCATGGTCAATGTCTTTGTCCGCCATTTCAAGGCCGCTTTGAAACAGGAGTAAAAAACAGACCGGCTTACGGCAGTTTCAACGACGACGTCCCTTCAGAAGAAATGGAGGGGCGGACACAAGGGGGGCGCCCTACGGGTCAGTCATCGCAAGGGAAAAAGCATGACCCCCTGAAGCCGGGCAGTCTCGTTCAGGCGTTTTTTCGAGAACCAATTTGTCCCTGGAAGCGCGGCCGTCCCGCCCGCACAAATGGCAGACCAGTGGCCCGCCCTCCCTAGAAATGGCCCCGTTTCAGGGTTGTAGGGACGAGGCGATACCTTACACCCCTTCTTCCAACGGCATTTGATGCAACGGTTTTTGTCGTTCCTGGACAGCCTTCAAGGAGCCTGTGCATCAGACTTTGGTGCCGTTGAGATAAGCCGCATTGAGAAAGCCTGGAACAATGGGCCGGTGGGATACGTCCGGAGGCAAAAAGTCGAAGACCTTGGAAAGGAAAAGGGTCACAATACGAAATGTGGCTCCCCACAAGATTTCCACATGCACGCCGTCTTGATGCAGAAAACAAGGAAAATCCTGGGGCGGGGGCTCAACGGAGCTTTGCACTTCAGGATCCACGTACAACCTGTAACGGTAGTAATGGTCAGGGTTCAGAAGCTCTCGTAAAGGTATACTGACAATGCGATCCACTTCCCAGTTGGTCACAAAACGATGCGGCCGAGAAATCCAGCCAACCAACGGATGAATGACTCGAACAAACAAACGCAGCCTTTCCGCCGGCAAAGGGCCAAGAAAACGGACAAAAAACGGATTAAGGCGCATCTCTTCCCAGCTTTCCCTCAAGCTCGTGGCCAGGAGCAAGGCAAGTTGCCGAGCCGCTTGAGGAACATTTCGGCGAAGCGTTGACCAATGAGGCCATCGAGACAGAGGTAATCCCGGCAAGGAAAGGGCTTTCGCCAAAATAGGATCCAGTCGCGGTTCCACAGTGCCTCCGGGACAGCACAAGTCCCCGCTTTGGCGTACATGCCGGGAACGGCGGTTGAGGATCAGGCAGGGTTCCTGAACGCACCCATTTTCCTGCAGACCACAGCCCAAGAGCACAAGCACACTGGATAATATTCGTCGTTGCTTCCAGGACTCGTCGCCGGATGCGTCTGTAGGGTACAAGGGGGCCAGTCGATCCATAATGTGGTCCTGAAGCAGGTCCGGCTGGCCAAGAAGTCTTTCGAGATCCCCTAGGGCAACATGGGATTTCATGGTCTTGAACCTATCCATTTTTCGTATTCGGCCCATTTCTTATCCAGACGCCCGGCCGAAACAGCGTAACGCCTCTTCACCTCCGGTGCAAACACACTGAGTTTGTATTCTTCTATCATCCAGTGCATCTCGTCAAGAAACTCACGAACCTGAGCCGGAGCATCCTGGGCAAGGTTTTCTCGAGCGCGTCGATAACGTTCCACAAAAGGAGCCACTTCGGCCCATTTTTGCAGATCCTTTTCCGGAGCCACATAGGCCCGTTCAGCCCGAAAAACCAGCCCTCGAAGGTACCGCGGCAGCTCCCGCATCACCGCACTTCGATACCGGCTCAAAAAATCCTGAGGCACCAAGGCACGCATCTCTTGTTCCACAGCCTCCAATCGTTCCAAAGCCATGGCCGTCGTAGCGCTCTTGGAGCGAAATTTTACAAGTGTCTCTTCCACCTCCGCACGAGCCCGAAGCACGGCGATGATCTCAGACCAGAGTCGGCGAGCACGACTGTCCAGCTGTGCCGGGAGTTCCCGAAGGGTCCGCCTGTATTTTTCTTCGTCTAAGGGTTGTGGCTCGTGGAGATCGAAAAGTTCTCGAAGCATGTAAATATGGGCTTGCTTTTGCGCTTCACCCAGTTGGCCGAGAAAATGAAGAGAGCTTAGAGGCAGGTCCGCCTGAGTGGATTCGGAACGTTTTCCGGATGGTGTCAGAATCCATTCCTTGCGAAGTCCTTTGAGAAACGGGGCGAATGCGTGCTGGTAAAGAACGAGCAAACCGTCTCGAGTGGCCTCTTGAGCCGATTGCAGATCCCCGAAGAGACGGATGGAGACACCGGCGCCTTCGGCCTGAAGCCCAGGGTAGGCGCATCGCATGACACCATAGGCGTCACGACCCAGCTCGATTTTTTCCGGAAGGGTTCCAAAATCCCAGGAAGTCAAACCGGTGCGTTCCCACTGCCGACGCGCTCTATCCCACACCGCATCGTGGTAGACTTGTGTTGTTTGCTTTTGCAGCTGGGCTAAGTCTCGGCCCGATTGCAGCACGCGGCCTTCTTCGTCCACCACTTCAAAACGCATTTTCAAGTGATCGCAAAGGGCTTCTCTAGGCCACAAAGACCTTGGCACATGCAGGCCATAGAGCTCGAAGACTGTCTGTTCCATGGCCGTGTAAAAATCCCCCTGTCCGAAAGGAAGATGTCGAAGAATTTTTCGGACTGTTTCGGACAATGGAGCCAGCTGTCGTCGCAGGGTTTTCGGTAAGTTTTTCAACAGCACGAGAATTTTTTCTTCAAGAAAACCGGGAACAAGCCATTCAAAATCTTCCACCTTAAGACGTGTGAGCACGTGAATGGGCACGGTCACCGTCACGCCGTCCGTCTCTTCCCCCGGGCAAAAACTGTAACGTAGCGGCAGGCGGCATTCTCCCAAATCGAGCGTGTCCGGATACCGTTCAAGTCCCCAGGAGCCCACGCCTTTCTTGAAGAAATCCTCTTCCTGCATACGGAGAAGAGCGTCACCGCCTTGGTCCTTTAACCACTTGTCAAAAGAACGGATGTCGGAAAGCAAAGGAATGCGCTGATCATAAAAGGCAAAGATGTCCTCATCGTCGATGAGCACGCCTCGACGCCGCAGCTTTTCTTCCACATTTTCCAGACTTTCACGAAGCTTTTGATTGTATTCGTAAAAACCGTACAGCTTGGGCACGTCTCCTTCCACAAGGGCCGATCGAATAAAAATCCGGCGTGCTTCTTCGGGATCATAACGAGCGAAATCCACGGGTCTTTTTTCCACAATGGGAAGACCGTAGAGGGTCACCTTTTCAAAAGCTACCACATGGCCGCGTTTTTTTTCCCAGTGCGGAGCCGACACATGGGATTTGACCAGATGGCGTCCCACATCCTCCAACCAGGCGGGCTCGATGTTGGCGGCCATACGTGCAAAAAGACGACTTGTTTGAACGATTTCCGCTGCCACGATCCAGTCGCCGCCTTTGTTAAAGAGGCTGGAGCCTGGAAAAAGCATGATTTGGCGGCCTTTGGAACCCACGTAAATGTTCTTTTCTTTCTTGAGCGCCACATGGCTCAAGTAGCCGGAAGCCACACTTCGATGAATGGCTTCATAGGAAGCCGCTGTGTCCTTCTCGCAGACCTTTTCAGCAAGCCCCACTTCGTCCAGAATGGCTTGGATTTCTTCCACCACCTGAGTCCATTCGCGCATGCGACGATACGACAGGAAATGTTCCCGACAAAAGGATCGCAACTGGGACTGAGACGCACCTTCACGGCGCTTTTGTTGGTAGGTTCTCCAGATGTTGAGCAGTGTGAGGAAATCGGAACGTCGGTCCCGAAACCGCGCATGAATCTGATCCGCTTGTTCCTGGAGTTCAAAGGGCCTTTCTCTCGGGTCTTGAACACTAAGGGCGGCGCATAAAACGGTCACCTCTTCCAAGGCGCCTTCTCTTTCTGCTTGAATAAGCATGCGGGCAATGCGAGGGTCCAAAGGGAACCGTGCCATCAAACGTCCCAAATCCGTCAGGCGATGATGGCGGTCCACAGCGCCCAGCTCCATGAGCACCGCGTAGCCATCTTTAACGGCGGCGGCAGACGGGGGGTTTAGAAATGGAAAGGATCTGACATCGCCGAAACGCCAAGCCAACATCTTCAGAATGACTTCAGCCAGGTTGGATCTTAGGATTTCCGGCGCCGTATATTTGGGACGGCTCGCATAATCTTCTTGGGCATAGAGACGCACACACACGCCGGGTCCCGTACGGCCGCAACGACCGGCCCTTTGATCCGCGCTGGCCTGCGATATAGGTACCACCGGCAGACCTTGTGTGCGGCTGCGAGGATTGTACACGGCCAAGCGGGCAAGTCCGGTGTCCACCACACAACGAATCCCTGGAATGGTGACCGAAGTTTCCGCAACGTTGGTGGCGACAACGATCTTTTCCTGAGAAAGAACCTGAAAGACTTTTTCCTGTTCCGTTCCCGCAAGCCTTCCATAAAGGGGCAAGACCGCCGTCGCTGATCCGTAGGCTTCCTGCAACCGAGCGCAGGTTTCTCGAATGTCATTTTCCGTGGGCATGAAGACGAGAATGTCCCCACGAAGCCCTTCCTTTTTAAGATCGGCGACGGCTTCCACGGCCAAATCCACGGCCGTGCTCTCTTCTTGCGTGTCCGGCTGCGGAGGTCGATACCGTATCTCCACAGGATACGTTCGCCCCGTCACTTCAATCATGGGCGCATTGTCAAAGGCTTTTGAAAAACTTTCCGGATCGATGGTCGCCGAGGTGATGACAACTTTCAGGTCGGGACGCCGTGACATAGCCTTGCGAAGCAGGCCGAGAAGAAAATCGATGTTAAGACTCCGTTCATGGGCTTCATCCACAATGATCACATCATAACTCTTGAAGAAGCGATCTGTTTGGGCTTCCGCCAACAGAATCCCATCGGTCATGAACTTGATGCGGGTCCGCTTTGAAAGCCGTTCCTGAAAACGAATCTTATAGCCCACCAGACCGCCGAGGGGTTCCTGGAGTTCTTCCGCGACGCGCCGGGCTAGAGTCACCGCGGCAAGGCGCCTGGGCTGCGTGATGCCGATAAGCCTTCTTTCACCCAAACCCGCTTCCAGACACATTTTCGGTAACTGGGTGCTTTTACCTGAGCCGGTATCCCCGGTCACCACCACCACCCGATGACGGCGAAGAGCCTCGACGATGATGTCCTTCTTTTCCGTAATGGGTAAATCGTCCGGGTAAGACCATCGAGGGGCTAAGGGGAACGGCGGGCTCGATTCAGATAAAAAGCCCTCGGAAAATCCGTGGCTTCCCGAGGGCTTTCGGTGCGACATGGAATCAGTCATCTTTCAGTGAGACCTAACGGGCGATCATGGCCCGCATCATGTCCCCGGCGTTTTGCGCGTGATTGGAAATGTCTCCCATGTACTCCACTAAACGCACGAGATGAAAAGCCGAGGTGGGATTGTCAAAGGGATAATTGAGAAAATCCGAGAGAAGCTTTCGTTCCACCTGATCCGATTCGAACTCGTATTCTCGAATTTGCTTGATGGTGCTCTTGACCATGGCACGATGATTTTCGGAAAAACTTTGAAAATAGCTTTCCGCCGCGGCCACCATGGGATGTACGGATTTTAGCACGCTGGTGATCTTGTCCACCAGCAACAAGAGATCATCCACAAATTCATCGGGAATATGGGTCTGACGGTAGGAAAGCCAGTGCAAAGAGTCCTGAGCCGCATCCAGGATTTTGTCCTGTTCCCGTAAATACCAAAGCAACTGAAACTTATCCATGGGAAGAAGAATACCTCGAGGCAAATGACCTCGAATGTTCCGTTTAACGGCATCCCCTTCACTTTCCAAGAGGGTGACTTTGTTATGATATTTTTCGAAATCCGCTCGGCTTTCATCCAGGTAAGAAATAAAAGCCATTCTGAAAAGCGGCGCCACTTCCCGAACGATTTCCGCATGGCGCAATAAGCCTTCAAAGGGAGACTTACGAAAGATACTGAAGAACGCCGAACGCATGGCCGGTCTCCTTGTCTAGTGAAAGATCCACATCAGCACCTTGAAAATCACCATGGTCGGGATGGCCGCCAAAGGTAGGGTGATGATCCAATAGATAATAATCCTGAAAACTATCTTAAAATCAACAGCCGCCAACCCGCCGCCGAGCCCCACACCGATAACGGCTCCTACGGCGGCATGGGTCGTCGAAACGGGAAGGCCCAATTTGGAAGCCACAAGAACGGAAGTGGCCGTTCCAAAGTCCACCGCAAACCCCCTTGTGTTGGTCAGCGTGGTGATTCGGGTGCCCAAGGTTTCAATAACACGATATCCCCATGTGAAGACACCAAGGGCGATAAAAAATCCCCCACAAGCCAAAAGCCAGTCAGGCACGGGTGTCGTCGTGGCCACCGTCTGGGAGACATAGATTGCATAGATGCCGGCCATAGGCCCGACGGCATTGGCCACATCGTTGGCCCCATGGGCCAGAGCCACATAGCAGGAGGTGAACACCTGAAAACGGCGAAAGATTTCTTCCACACCTTCTTCATCAATCTTTCGAATGGTCTTCCCTAACCACTCTTGGATTATCAGACTAAGAGCAAGCGCGAGGCCGAACGCGATGCCCAAAGCTCCCAAGTCGGAAACACGAAGGCTTTTCCCTAGGGGAGTTTTCATCAGCAATGAGAGCACCACAATGAAAATGGTGGCTCCAGCAAAAAGGGGGCTCCAGCGCAGAGCCCGCACAAAGGCATTGCGCTTTTCCAAAATACTCTTGCGAATGAAATGAAAGGTTAAAAAAGCAAGGAGTCCGGCGAAAATGGGAGAAATGACCCAGCTCGCCACAATGGCACTAATTTTGACCCATTGAATCGCTCGAAGCCCTCCCGAGACAATCCCAAAGCCGACAAGGGCTCCAATAATGGAATGGGTCGTGGACACAGGCAAATGGCTCCAAGTTGCAAAAAAGACCCAAAACGCCGCGCAAAGGAGTACCGCCAACAAGCCCAGCATCATCACTTGAGGATCTTGGGTGATTTTGTCTGCCACCAAGATGTTTTCACGTATGGTGGTTGTTACATGGGAACCGATGAAAGTCGCCCCGACAAAATCAAGAATGCCCCCAATAAAGACCGCCTGCCGCAATGTGATGGCTTTCGCCCCAACGGCCGAAGCCATGCCGTTGGCCACATCGTTGGCGCCGATGTTCCAAGCCATGTACGCACCGGCAACCATCCCTAAAACTAAAATAATCTCTGCCACCCGCACCACCTTGCCATAATGGGTTCGCTCGAAATATCTTGCGCGTTCATGACATTGAAGTCGGCGGATCTTTACAAAAAGGCGGCTTTCTGTCAATTGATGGTTCGTTCTTTAGGTGTTTTCGAGATGCCGTCACCAGGCGCCAAAGCAAGGAAAAAAACCTATGCCAAACTCTTCTTTAAGCATGGCTCAGCTTCAGCAAGCAACTGAGGTGCTTGCTTCCGCAATGAGGGATCGTCCCCTTTGCGCGCTCATTTTGGGCACAGGACTAGGCGGCGTGGCGGACGCCATGACCGTGCAAGGAGAACTTTCCTACGAAGCCGTACCTCATCATCCCGTCTCCACGGTCCCAAGCCACCGGGGACGGTACCTTTGGGGCACATGGGCCGGAGTGCCTGTCGTGGCTCTTCAAGGTCGATTTCACCTCTATGAGGGCTATACGCCCATGGAGATCGCTTTTCCCATGAGGCTTTTAGCCTGTCTGGGCGTCAAGGTCTTGATCCTTTCCAACGCCGCCGGAGGCTTAAACCCACTCTTTCTTCCCGGCGATTTGATGCTCATCACAGACCACATCAATTTCACGGGGCACAACCCCCTTGTAGGCCCTAACTTGGACGCTCTGGGCCCTCGGTTTCCCGACATGACCGAACCCTATTGCCAAAGACTGCAGGAGATTGTTCGAGAGGAAGCCTTGAAGGCAGGCTTGCGCCTGAGAGAAGGGGTTTACGTGGGTGTGTTAGGTCCCAGCATGGAAACGGCGGCAGAAACTCGGTTCCTACGAGCTGCCGGTGCCGACGCCGTGGGCATGTCCACAGTGATGGAAGTGATCGCCGCCGTCCATGCAGGTTTAAAAGTCGTCGGCGTTTCGGTCATCTCTAATGTCAACCGCCCGGATTGCTACGAACCTGTGCCTTTGGAAAAAGTGATTGAGACGGCCTCTGCCGCCGGCCCCAAGCTCATTCATCTCCTGGAACGTTGTTTACCTCGCCTTGCCAAGACGCTTAAGGACTTCGAAAGCAATGGAAAAAACTCCCTGTGATCTTTTGATTGTTCATGGCCTCATCGTGACCCAGGACGACGACGGGCTCGTCCTGGACGACGGCGCCGTAGCCGTGAGAGATGGACGTATCGAGGCTTTGGGACCCACGGACCAGATCAAGAACCGTTTCCAAGCGTCACGAACGCTGGACGCCACCCGATGCGTGGTGCTTCCGGGTCTGATCAATGCCCATACCCATGTGGCCATGACCCTGTTTCGCGGCCTTGCCGATGATCTCCCCCTCATGGACTGGCTGCAGAATTATATCTTTCCCGCCGAAAGCCGCCTCAACGAAGACTGGGTCTACTGGGGATCCCTTTTGGGCTGTGCGGAAATGATTCTTTCGGGCACCACAACTTTTTGTGACATGTATCTTTTTGAGCACAAGGTTGCGCAGGCCGCCAAGGAGGCTGGAATGCGCGCGTTGGTCGGAGAAGTACTCTACGATTTTCCGTCACCTCACTACGGCCCTGTAGAAAACGGCTTGCGATTCACAGAAGACCTGATCCTCGAGTGGCGTGACGACCCTCTGATTCGTGTAGCCGTCGAACCTCATGCGCCCTACACCTGTTCAAAGGAACTCTATCGCCGCTGTCTGGACTTGGCTCAAAAACACAATGTCCCTATGGTCACCCATCTTTCCGAAAACTCCTCGGAAGTTCACGAAGTCATGGCCCGCTACGGCCAAAGACCCGTTGCCCATCTGGCGGCGCTCGGAGTGCTCCATAATCGCTTGATTGCTGACCATTGTGTCGATTTGGACGAAAGGGACATGGATCTTCTGGCGGAACACGGGGTGCATGTGGTGCACAATCCGGAAAGCAACCTCAAGTTGGCTTCCGGCTTTGCTCCCGTACCCCGGCTTCTGCAGCGTGGTGTGTCCGTTTCTCTTGGCACCGACGGGTGTGCCAGTAACAATAATCTCGATCTTTTTGGGGAAATGGCCACCTGCGCTAAAATCCACAAGGCAGTGGCTTCGAATCCCATGGTCATGAACGCGGCCACAGTCCTGCGCCTGGCGACGCGAGGCGGTGCTCAAGCCCTGGGTATGAAAGATGTCATCGGGCAAATTCGCCCAGATTGTGCCGCAGACCTTATTGTGATGGATTTTTCAGCCCCGCATCTGACTCCCGTCTACGATCCTGTCAGTCATCTGGTTTACGCGGCCAAAGCTTCCGACGTGCGGCACAGTGTCATTGCAGGCGAGGTGGTCATGGAAAACCGACAGTTGACAACCATCGATCTGGAACGGGTCCTGGTCGAAGTGCGGGCCATTGCCCGAACCCTGCAAGCATGAGGTCCATGCTTATGGTTTCTGGAAAGAAAACCCTTGTGGATATGATCCTGACACAAGTGGATCATGTGATCACTTGTGATCCCTTGTTTCGCGTATTGAGCCCAGGCACTGTCGCTGTGCATCAAGGAACCATCGTGGCTGTGGGACCGCCCCGTGAACTGGAAGAGCACTACGAAGCGAAAGAAACCCATACATTGCAAGGCTTTATCCTCCTTCCCGGCTTGGTCAACACGCATGTCCATGGAGCCATGAGCCTTTTTCGGGGCTTGGGTGATGACCTTCCGTTGGATCGATGGCTCCATGAACGCATTTTTCTTGCCGAATCCCGTTTTGTGCAACCGGACTTCGTCCGTCTCGGGACACTTTTGTCATGTGTGGAAATGGTCCTGGGAGGCATCACGACTTTTTGTGATGGTTACTTTTTTGAGGAATCAGCCGCCGATGCGGCGCAACTTTTAGGAATGCGTGCCGTTTTAGGGCAGGGGGTTTTGAGTCTTCCTACGCCGGATGTGCCGAACCCGTCCCAAATCGCCGATCGTGTGGCGGCCTTTTTGGAAAGTTTTTCGCGCAAACCTTCACGTCTGAAACCTTCTCTTTTCTGTCATGCTCCCTATACCTGTGACCCCGAAACCCTGCAATGGGCCAAGGCGTTATGCCGGGACCGAGGGTTACTCTTCCAGATTCACGTCTCGGAAACATCATGGGAAGTGCAAGAGGTGCGGTCGAAATACGGCTTAAGTCCGGTCCGTCATCTGGAAAGATTGGGCCTTCTGGATGAAGGAACTTTATGTGCCCATGCCGTGTGGATGGATGAGGAAGAGATACAGATTCTCGCACGAAGCCGGGCTGGCGTTTCCCATAATCTGGAAAGTAACCTGAAGTTAGCCTCCGGAATCGCTCCTGTACCGGCCATGCTGCAAGCTGGGATTCCGGTTGGGCTCGGCACGGATGGATGTGCCAGTAACAATGACCTGGATCTTTTTTCCGAAATGAGCCTGACAGCCAAAATCCATAAGGCCGTATCGGGCAATCCGACCGTCTGTTCGGCACGTGAGGTGCTTCTCATGGCCACGCAGTGGGGGGCTCAAGTCCTTGGCCTAGGGTCCGTAACAGGAAGTCTGGAAGTGGGAAAACGCGCGGATCTTATAGCAATCCAGCTGAACCAGGCGCACCTGACGCCCCTTTACGATCCCGTATCCCATCTGGTTTACGCCGCACGGTCAACAGATGTGCGCCATGTCTGGATTGACGGTGTTGCCATCGTTCGGGACCGTGTGGTTCAAACCGCTGATGTTTCCCAGATCCTCAAGAAAGCGCAAGCCATAGGGAAAAAAATCGGCACAGCCCTGCTCGGTGAGTTTTGCCCCCCGCATGACTTACACTCAAAGTGGCTTGAACGATCGTCGAAAAAGTCGCCTTTGTAGCCTCCTTGAAACGTTTCGGGTCTCTTGCCTACCTGTGCTTCCCGGGGTAAAAATACGAAAAAAACCATTCAGCTACAGGAGATCAAGGACCTCAAAGAAAAGCCATCGTAGAACACAAGAGGTAAAAAATGGGGATGAGTGTCGCCCTTTACAGGAAACTGGAACGTGTGGATCCGGATCTTCGGGATGCACTTTTGAGCCTTTTCGAGGAAGTTGAGCGAAATCGCGAAGAATCTGTAACGAAGCGAGAGTTCAACGAGCTTAAAGAGGTCGTTCGAGATCTAGCCGAGGCACAGCTCAAAACCGAAGCACGCCTCGACACCCTGACTCTCAAAATTGAAGAACTAGCCGAAGCTCAGAAAAAGACTGAAGAGCGCCTGGACAGCCTGACACTTAAGGTCGAGGAGCTGGCTGAAGCGCAAAAACGCACGGAAGAACGCGTCGAAGAGTTAGCCGCAGCGCAAAAACGCACGGAAGAACGTCTGGAAGAGCTGGCCGAAGCTCAGAAACGCACCGAAGAACGCCTTGAGGAGCTGGCTGAAGCGCAAAAACAAACGGAAAAGGAAGTGGCCGCACTGGCCCGTGGACTCAAGGCCACCCGGGAGCAAGTCGGTGGACTGGCCCGCAGCATGGCCTATGCTCTCGAAAACGAAGCGTACCGAAAACTTCCGGCCCATTTGTCATCTTTCCACGGCATTGTGGTCCAGGACCGCATCGTTCGAGCGGACGTCGCCGACGAAGAAATCAACTTTTTTGGTCGCGCTCAGAAAAACGGCAAATCCGTGATTCTCATCGGGGAATCGGTGCTTCGGCTGGATGATGCTTCCAAGCTGAAAAGCCTTCAAGCGAAGTTGGAAAAGGTGAGCGCCCTGATGCCGGAAGAGCTCATTCCCCTGATCGTGACCCACTATGCCAAGCCAAAGGTTTTGGAAAAGGCTCATGAAGCCGGTATCCTGGTCATTCAAAGCTTTGAGTGGGATTGATGCCGCCTCATTAGAGCAACGGGTGGAAAGGGCTTCAGCGGAGCCTCTTTCCACCCTGTTCACAATCGCTGGGAATCCTGAAGAGGAGCGTGCCATGCTTTCGCCCCACCCCTACCAGATGGCCTTGATGGGATTTTGGTTCAGCGAAAGCCAAAAAACGGACCTCTTGGATTATGCGAAGGAACTGGAAACCTATGCGACCAAACTGGAGCAGGAACTGGACAAGATGCGGGAGGAAAACGAGGAACTTCGTCGACAATTGAGCAAAGCCTTGCGTGAAAAAGATGAAATCCGAAGAGCGTTTGAAATCTACACAAAGATTCAAAGCGTCAAGAAGGAGCGCCCAAATCGGGAGACGCTTTCGGATGCAGCACCTCCCAACAGCCCGACCGACACCCCGCTCCCGAAAGGTTTGGAATGGATCGAAAAAAGACGCCGGTTTCGAGAAGACATGGAACGAATGTTTCGGTTTTTGTCGAAGTTTTTCGGAGCCGATCAAAATCCTTTCCTTACATCCCGTGGCATGGCTTACCGGGAAAAAATCCTTCTATTCGTTCGACACCTTTCCAAACAAATGAATGAAATCCTCTGACGGCCCTCAAGATACGAAAACTTTCAAACCCACTATCGTTTTTCAGTTCAAACATCTGCTCTTGCGCGGGCGCTTCCCCGCCGTTGTATCCTCCTCAAACATGAAACACATGATGCAAGTGTTTTCTGCCCATATCACTGCCGGTGATGGGTTTCAAGAAAAAAATATTTTCATTGTCACTACTCGGACACTCTTTGGGGGACCAGTCTTTTTATAGGAGGCCATCACGATCCCCGCCGAGGCTTCAAACCTACGGCACGAAAAAGGAGGAATCGATCATGGCCAGAGTCTCAGAATTTATCCCTAAGTCACTGTCGCTGGGAAAAATCACCCAGCACGCCTCCATGGGAATGCTTTCCATCCAGGACGGCGAAGCGGTCCATGAGTTCGCCACGGTGATACTCTTGGACGAGGCGTTGGAACAGGGATGGGCCGAAATCACAGAAACCGACGAAGCCGGTCAGGTCCCTTTCCTTCGCATCAAAAACCGCGGCCAAGCCCCGATCCTGATCCTGGACGGCGAGGAGCTCAAGGGAGGGAAGCAGAACCGTATCGTCAACACCTCCATTTTGGTGCTTGCAGGCATGACCCTCACCATACCGGTTTCATGCATGGAAGCGGGACGGTGGCGGGCCATGCGCAAGGACTTTGAAGCCGCCAAAGCCGTCTTTCCGGCCAGGTCTCGCCTTCGCCACAAGGAAAGTGTGACGGCGTCCCTGAGACTTAACAGGGGCTTTTTCAGTGATCAGCATGCCGTGTGGGACGAAGTGGCCTGTCGGCTTGCGGAAGTGGGAGCCCATTCGGCAACGCAAGATTTTCAAGAAGCCCGTAACCGTGCCGATGGGCACATGGAAGAGTACCTGGAAAAACTCAAACCCGAGTCCAATCAAGTGGGAGCCATCTTCTTCGGACCCCAAGGGCTTCTGGGTGCAGAACTCTTGGGATCAGAGAAGCTCTTTCAAAAGGCTTTCCCCAAGATCCTGAAAAGCTTTGCGTTCGAGGTGCTCTATGGGCCGTCGGATCCTCCTTCGGGCGTTGAAAAGACCGCTGAGTGGTGGCGCGGCGTGCTGGACAGTCCGGTCATGCTTTTCCCATCTCCGGGTGCCGGAAACGATCTTCGAGTGGACGCGGCGGAGATTATCGGATCCGGTCTGGTATGGTCGGAAAGGCTGCTGCACTTTTCATGTTTTCCTGGTGCCTCGAACCGAAGGGATTTTCTTGTGGGGCAGACGACACGGCGGGTTTCGGTTTCCGAGCGAAGACGTCGCATGGGCCAAAGGGACCGCAATGGTGTGTCTTGACATTGGAAGCAGCCCGCGGTCATAGTGTTTGAAAATGCTTTCCGCGAGGTTCGCCCACGCAAGGGCGAACCTTCACCATGGAGGTGCAGACGGGACCGGGAACAGAGGAGGTTGGATGCGTGTTCAGTGCCGAGGAAGTGCTCAAGATGGCCGTTCGCATTGAAAAGAACGGCGAGAAATATTACCGCGAAGCCGCCCAAATGCAAAAGGATCCTCAATTGCGAAAAATTCTTCTGGATCTTGCTGACGATGAAGCCCGCCATGGCGAGTGGTTCGAAAATTTCAGGGAACGTCTCGGCAAGCCCGAAGGGGAAGAGCTCTGGGTTCGGGAGATAAGCGGCGATCTCTTGCAATCCATGATCGGGGATCAGACCTTCAGTCTTAAGGAAGTGAATCCGGCGCATCTGGACAGTGTGGCAAAGATTCTGGAGACGGCCCTGGAATTTGAAAAGGACAGTATCCTTTTTTACGATATGCTCACGGGATTCATGGACGAAGGGGAAAGCGCTCGAACCCTGCAGGAAATTATCGAGGAAGAAAAGCTTCATGTGGAAATTCTGGAAGCACGCCTGGAGGCTCTGACCCTTCGCAGCGAGGCCGCATCCTCCGCATGAATTTTGGAGCAAGCGCTGTCGGCCCGCAGGCCGTAGCCGGCAGGGGCAGATCCGTGTATCCGCCTGCGAAAAAAGGCCCTCCCAGGAATTCTTGACATTTCATGGAGATTTCGTACGGGCGGACCGATGTGTCCGCCCCTGAAGCCACGTCGGGAACTGGGCGGCTGTGGGGCGCACACACCGGTGCGCCCCTACAAGCACGTATTTCGGCAGCGAATTCGAACCAAGCCCCTGCAAATCCACCCTTGGCCGGGTTTCGACCCAAGTGCCTGCAAATCCACATTTTGCGTGGGGGTTTCGAACCAACCGGCCAGAT
>FWPU01000911.1_pt1 | contig 93054 bp, 96 predicted proteins | sample 2228361 | NCBI WGS metagenome assembly FWPU01 (sample SAMEA103939777, study PRJEB20133) | metagenome
GTGAAATGGTACTATTTTGCCATTTTAACGTTGAAAATGCTATATTCGGCATATATTGACCTACAAGGATTACGCATTTTTGAGGATGATCTTCATGAGAAAGGCATAATAGGTGTGGATTCCGAAGAGAAGTTGTTTTAGCCTCACCCCACCTGGCATCTTGTAAAGGCTGGCTGTTTCTTCTGCCGTCTTCTCAGCCTTCTCAAGTTCCTGACCATAAACGACTCCAAAGATTCGATCCCATTCGTTAAAGAAGGCCTTGACTCTCGATGGGGCGCTGAGCCTCTGCCCCCTCATGACTGCCGAATAGATTTCCGAAACAGCCTGCTGAGCCACTTCGTTTTCCGGGCCAAAGACCTCGCTGAGGTCTTTGGCAGTGAGAGGTCTTCTCCCAGCGGCCCGGACAAAGATGAGAAGGTTGGTAAGGCTATCTCTCGAGATCGTATAAGGGCCTAAAAAGTAAAAGCCTGGTCTTGCGGCCTTTTCCACAAATACCTCTTGTTGATCAGGAGTAATATGAATGGGGGTTCCAACCATTTTTACCGAACGAGTGTAACGAACAAACATAATCTTTTGACCATCAATAGAAACTCCGATCGCTTTTTCAAGAAATGCCTCTTCTTGTGGTCGATGTTTAATGGCTTCTTCTTCGAGATACCGCTGAAGTTGTTTCTGGGTTTCCCTTTGACCCGAGGAGGTGGCTAATTTACCAGGGGCTTTATATTCTATGATCAGATACCCATAGACGGCATCCATCTTTGCCCTAAGAGCGGTTGCTTTTTCGTAAGCCACAATGTCGACATCAATGCCAATATCTCTGAAGGCCCTTCTCAGAATGGGTTCGACACGCATCTTTAGGTCCTCTTCGGTGTGGGCTTCGGAGGCAATGGATCTGATCTCATCGGCAATTCGGGCTGTATTGATTTGCCAGTATTCTTTTTTGATTGTCATTTTTTACACATATAAGGTAGGAATTTATTTTTTGGATTATCTTTTAAAATCGTTTGGCTGTCAATATGTAGCCCTTGCCAAACCTCTTTTGAGGTATTATTCTTGCCACAATAAAAAATTTGAAGAAATAAGAGAACGGTTAGCCTTAACCTAAGGCCCAGATCAACCCCACAAGCGCGCCCAGTGGAACACTGAGGTAGGGGTTACAGGTGAAGGCTCAGGAACTTCCTATGCTTCGAGTCAGATAACTTACACCCAATCCGATAGAGCCACCGATCAGAATCCCTAAAAGGATCCTCAGAATCATAAAAACCTCCTCTTATAAAACTACCATTCCATTACTCATAAATCAAGCAGATGGTTTTAAAAACGAAAGAATAGCATGGGAGGTAAAACTTACTGGCCTATACTCTCTTTGTCTTTTCTTGTCTTGAGAAGGCATAAAAGATTACACTTCCTCCGAGACTGAGAAAGCAGATGAGAAACGCGAGATGATAGGCCTCGGCAGGATAAGAAGCTCCCACACGTGGGAAGGACTCAATGATTTTTCCTAAGGCAGGCATAAAGATCGCGGCTCCTGCCATGGTAAAGAAATTGACTAACGTCATCACAGTACCCGAGATGTTTATGGGAAAGAGTTCTTTGGCATGGGAATAGATAATCATCCCAAAACTGCTAAAAAATCCAATCAGAAAGAAAATAGCCCCAAACCATAAAGGATTCTGAATCTCGAATATTCCAGTGAGAGGAAGTAGACTGAGACAATAAAGGACCAATCCCCAGAGGGCTACTGCTTTCCTTCTATGAAAGATCTGGTCAGAAAGTCTGCCGGCGACAGGTCCACCTATAATCATTCCGATGGATAATAGGATGAGAAGGTTACCGGTTTGAATCGGGGTGTATCCCTTGATCTCCATCAGATAGGGTCCCAACCAGAGACCCTGAAGGCCCATGGAGACCCCGAATCTAAAAAATGCCACTGTTCCAATCTGCCAGAAGGCGATGGAACCAAGGATCATTCGAAAAGACTGTAGAACCTTTATCTCCTTTTGGAATGAGGAAGAAGAAGGAAGTTCAGAATTTTCCTTTTCCATGGATAAAATCCAAAAGGTTAGAAAGGAAAGGAGGGTTGTTACTCCTCCTGCGATCATGAAGGTGGCTCTCCATCCAATCGTTGAAGTGAGATAGGCAAGAGGAGAGGTGGCTAAGATGCTTCCTAATGTCCCAACAGAGATGATGGATCCCATCAGGGTTGCAAATTGCCTCGAAGGGAACATTAAGGTAAAAACCTTCAAAGAGCCCATCAGAACAGGAGCCATCCCCGCACCGATAAGAATTCTACCTAAAAGAGCGGTTGAATAGGCTTTTCCAAATGCAAAGAGAGAAGCACCGACGGCTCCAATCAGGGTAGAAAAGGTTATGACGGATCGAGGACCAATTCGGTCAAGAAACGGCCCCATCGGGATTTGAAGGAGGGCAAAGGAATAGAAGAAGGCTCCTCCAAGAATTCCGAGGGTTTCTGCATCAAGCCCCAGATCTCGGGCGAGGTCAGGAGCCATGACCGCATTGGAAGCGCGATGAAACATGGAGAGGGTATAAAGAGCCGAGAGAATGGAGAAGATCAGAAAGAGTTTTGACGAGGGTGTTTTTTCTGAATGCATGAAACCAATAAGCCCCTTTTAAGGCATGGGCTCAGAATTAAGGTAAGGAAGGCGGGCAAATAAAATCAAATCTCTTCAAACATGTCTTTAGGGGCACCACAGACCGGACAGACCCAACTGTCCGGAAGTTTTTCATAGGGGGTGTTAGGGGGAATATTCCCATCAGGGTCTCCCTTTTGGGGATCATAGATGTAACCGCAAACTTTGCATTGCCATTTTCCCATGTCAACCTCCATCCATTAAAAATTCGAAATAAGTCTTAAATTCCAATTTTTTATTTTAAGATTTCATCGTCATAGATCTTTTCGAGTTTCAGTTTATGTTTTGCCTCTTCGTTCGTAAGAAAGGTGAAAAGTTTCTTCAAATCTTCATCTGAGTTGGACTCCTTCATATCGGTATAAAGTTTAAGAGACTTCTCCTCCCTCTTCATGGCGATGCGGAGCATCTCGGCATAGGAGAGATCGGGTTTCATTTCCACCTCAACCAGATAGTCGCTGATATGGAGGTCAGGAATCTTTTCAATCCTCTTCTGGGAGATCTTTTCCATGTTGAGGTTTTCTAACAATTTCCGGTGGCCTTCTTCCTCTTTGGCGAGGGATAAGAAGAGTTCCTTGCCTCCCGAATATTTTGCATTCTGACTGGCTGAGGTATAGAAATTGAAGGCCTCAACTTCTTTGTCAATGGCAAATTGAATGATTTCCTTAAATTTCTTTTCGTCCATAGGCACTCCCTCTTTATTTAAATTGAACTCATTTTAAGTGAGAATTTCTATCTGGTCAAGTAAAAATTAGGCCATTCTAAGTGCATTGAGTTTGAAGTTTATATCAAAAATTGGGCTCATCCACATTTCTTCAATCCGAAATCTAAAATCTGCATTCTAAAATTAAATTAGTCCCCCCAGCTCCAATAACCGGTATTATGAAGGCTGTAGTATTGGTCATTGAGAACCTTCTCATGGAGCTCCTCCTCACGGGCCAACCGTTTATACATATCCTTCCCTCGGGGGTCTTTGGTTAACTCCATCATAGATCGATAGAATGCCTGAGCCTTCTTTTCCTCTCGGATAGCAATTTTAAGTGCATCCAGGTCATTCAACTGTTCTTCTCCCTTAATCTTCTCTGCCTTCAAGGGAATCTTTTTCTTTTTAAAGGTTGTCCCTTCATAGAGGATCCATTCTCCGTGATCCTCAAGGGATTTGAGGAGGGCCTTCAATTTTTGATAGTGGTTCATCTCAAATTCCGAGAGTTGTTGAAACATATCTTTCCCTTTGGGATTCTTCACCCGTCTGGCGGCCTTTGAATAGGTCTGATAAGCATCCATCTCCGCTGCCATAGCCATTTTGATTGCCCTCATTTCTTCCTGACGTGTCCACGGTATCTCATGACCACAAGAGGGACAGGGAAACTTCTTCTCCCGTTTGATCACATCGGCTACGGTTTCAAATCCTTCGAGGGTCATATCCGCCTCCGCCCGGCAGTGCTCGCAGGTGAGCCTCTCCTTTGACCCCTTCCTCATATCCGCCTCCTTTCCTTGAGGATATGGTTGAACCTTCTCCTCTTTTAATTAATCATTGATAGGTTTATCTTTCTTTCCCATCAGCCTCGGATCGATGTTTCCTGGTCCCCCGCAATCAGGAATATAGCAGGTGACATCCTTGAAGGTACATGCCTGTTTACAGGATGGACACTGATCAGGGACAGTTTCTGCCCCAAAGGTATAACCACAGTTTGAACATTGCCATTGCGTCATTTGATCACCTCCCCCTTATGTCATCTGTTTGAAGTTTAAGTGTTTAGAGAATTTTCATAAACTAATCGCTTCCCCACCTCGAAGGCCTTCTCTAAGGCTTCTGGATGATTCCGGATCTCTCCCTTCGCCTCGATTCCTCGAAAGACCAATTCCCCTGAATATTCAGCATTGAGGACATCAAAGAAATATTTGGCGGTGAGGATGGCTCCTTCAAAAACCTTCTGTCCTTTTGTGGCCCCTACAGAAATAAGAAAGCCCTTTCTCTTCTTCCCTCCTTTTCCCAAAGAGGGATCTTTCAAAAGATATTTTCTTGCCCATAGGGCTTGAGACCGATCGATCAAGGCCTTTGCCCAGGCCGTCACGCCATAGAAGAAGATGGGCGAAGAGAGAATAATGATATCCGCTTCAAGAAGTTTTGGGTAGACCTTCTGCATCTCATCCTCAATAACACAACAGCCAGTCTGATCACACCCATGACATTCCCTGCAGGGAGTGATGGAGAGATCGGTTAGATAGATTCGCTCTACCTCTGCCCCTTGGGATTGGGCTCCCTTTAAGGCCTCCTCTAAAAGATGATCTGTATTTCCACCCCTTCTCGGACTTCCAAAGATTCCCAATACCTTCATCTCGTCAACCTCTAAGTGGCCAGGGGATAGAGGAGAAATCCCTCAACCCATCTAATTGGGGAGAATCAACCCCTTTATGTTGAACCAGCACCTTAAAGACTTCCCCCATTCCCCTTTCAGGTTCGATAAGGTGTTTTAATGAGAGCCTCAACTTTAAGGCTTCCAGATCCTCCATCCTCTTCTGCTGGGACTCCAACTCTTGGAGGAGACCCAACCCGATGAGAAATTGATATTGAGGGATGAGTCCTGTCAGTTCGAGTCCTACCCTTTTGCCCTTTTGGATCAATCCTGTAAAATTGACATGGGCCGTGATGTCCTGTTCTCCAAGCCTCTCGTAAGGATTTTCGGAGTATTGATGCTGGGAATAACAGAGAAGGGTTCCTTCCATTCGATGGGGAGAGTAAAGTTCACGAGCGGTATATCCATAATCGATCGTGAGAACAAAACCTCTCTGCAGAGAGTGGCTTACTTTTTCAATCCAATCCAAAGCCCTTAGATTCACCTCGGCTTTCTGGCCCTCCTGGAGGTTAACCTCCATATCCGTAAAATAATTTAGAAGCCTTGGATCAGAAGGTTCAGCCCATAGTTCCTTCAATTGACCCGATTGATGGGTAATGTAGATCTCTTTTAATCTTCCCTCATCGTAAACCACTCGATGGACCGGAAATGAGTCAATGAGTTCATTGGAGAGAAAACAGCCTCTGAATTGAAGAGCCCCCTCCTCGAACGATTCTAAATCAATCCAAGAGACTTTACCTTCCTGTTGATATACGGAAAGCCTTTCTTCTTGCTCTCTTAAAAAAGGAGGGGCGGTTTCGATTAAAGAGTAGGTCAGGCGTTGGTAAAACTGAGGGGCATGTCCTTTTACCCATTTCAGAATATCCTCACAGAGGAACCCCCTTCCCCCTCCCATTTCGACGATCTCAAAGGTCTCTTCTTTTAGAACCTCTGCCATTTGAAGGAGTTGCCTGGCAATCATCCCGCCAAAAAGAGGGTGAACACAAGGGCTGGTGAAGTAATCCCCTTCCTTCCCGATTTTCTCCTCCCTTGAGTGATAATAGCCATACTCAGGATGGTAAAGGCACCATCCCATAAATTTAGAGAAGGGGATGGGACCTTCCCTCTCGATCTGTGAAAGAATGAATCTCCTCAGTCTTCTCCCTCGAGAGGTTTTCTCTTTTTCCATATGCAAAGGAGTTCCTTTTGATGATATCCTAATTGAATCAATTCCCAACCCTCTTCTCCCTTCTCACGGAAAATCTCCTCAAGCCAATCGATACCAGACTGAAAAAGATCGTGGACAAAGCAAAGTCCCTTTTGATCACAATGAATGGTTTTTGAACTTCTTTCTTTTAAACCTTCTGGAAATTCATGGAGAGTGATTTTATATTCCCAATGGACCATCAGTAGCTCCCTAAATGTGGAATCCCCTGAGAATTAGGATGGGGGAGTCCTGTTTGTTTTCTTATCAAATTTATTTTTCTTCCTCACTTCAATGTCAATGTATATTTGTTAACCTTATGGTGTGGGAAATAGGACTCCTTTGCCTTTCTCAAACCCTCCTCCCCCAGGTCCTGTTCCCGGTTGACATAGGGATAAGCTGACCATTCCTTTTCCAAGAATGCTTGATTGATCACAGCATAAAGACCTTCAAAGGCAGGGTTGGCTTTCTCAATGTGGATCACCACCGTTTCCGGGTTAAGAGCTTCACCCAGGGTGAAGGCCTCCACCTTTCCATCGATCAGAATAGCCCCTCCCTTTAGGCCCAACTTCTCAAAATGGGTAAAGGCTTCTTTAATGGCAATGGATTCTTGCATTAACCCTGGAGTTGTTTCACAATGTTTTAGATCACACCATTCCGCCGATAACTGGAGACATTGAGGGATCCATTCCGGATCAAGCGAGATATATTGGTAGGAATACTTTTCCTTAAATTGTTTAAGGTGGTTTCTCTTACGGTGATACTTTCTTCCCTCAAGTTTAATCAAATCTTTGGTCAGATAGATATAATCGCTTTGATTCGGATCCAGTTTTACCTCAAATCCTTCTCTTTCCCAATCTTTTCCCAAGACCATCGCCTCAGGGAGCCTCTCAATTTTTAGAGAAATACCTCTCCCCTTTAAATATTGAGACCACTCCATAAAACATTTTACCACATCTCCCTCTCCAATGGGAGGGAAGAAAAAAGGCTCTTTTCCTCTATCCGAGAGGAGACAGATTAAATGATCCATCCGACTTACTTTCGTTCTATAAGCATCACGCCAGATGAAAAGGTTGGTGAAGGTAAATTCGGAGATCAAAGGAGGGTATTGGGTAAACATCCTGTCAAAAAGAGGTTTGTCCTCAAGAGATAATTCCCTAAATTCGGGAAATTCAGGAATACTAAACCACCTATCCTCCATTTTTAAAGAACGGCTCCTTCTTTGAGTTTAGAAAAATGAAGGGGTTTGTCCCCTTTTTTAACGTATTGGTGTTGACCTATCGAGGAGGACTAATGTTTTTGGCGGAGTCTGTTCTCTAAGATCACTTTGTCTATGATCTCTCCACAAAAAACACACCGCCACCCGAAAAAATCTTCGGTCAATCCAAAGAATTTTTCATATATCATCATACCACCACATCGATGGCATTTCATCTTTATCACCCCAAAACTTTAATAGCAACTTTTATACCAGAAATTAGGATTTACTAAAAATAAGTAACTTACTGGATTTATAGAGATATTTTTTGAAGGATTGAAGTGTTGGTTTAACGGGATGTCTATTTTTAGACAATAGATTTTTGATTTTTTAAAATTAATTAAAAAATTATTTAATTTCAGCATCTTATTTCTGTGTCTTATTTTAAACAAACATTGTGGATTCCATCATTTTACTCTCTAAGGGCTCTATTGAAGAATTCTCTCAAATCATTTATCCTTTATTCAATTCACCTTTCATTTCCTTTCGCGGGAGGAGAGGTCATGAAAAGGGAGGATGAGTGAAAAAAGTTAAAAATTTTTTAACGGTTGTTTCGTTTTTTCTCCTAACCATTTTTCTTGCCCTCTCAGCCTGCTCCAGTGAGAAGTCCAAAAAGCCTCCTCCTGCTCCCATCCCTGTGGTAGTGGCCCAGGTTGTCCAGAAGGCGGTTCCTGTACAGATTCGTACCATTGGGAATGTTCAGGCCTTTTCATCCGTCACGGTGAAATCGAGAGTTCCTGGCCAGATCATGAGAGTCTATTTCAAAGAAGGCGATGAGGTGAAAAAGGGAGCACTTCTTTTCACCATCGATCCTCGACCCTATGAAGCAGTCCTTAAGCAGGCAGAGGCCAACCTCCAGAGAGATTTGGCTTTGGTCAAACAGACGGAGGCCAATCTTGAGCGGAATATTGCCCAGGAGAGGAATGCCCGGGTGGAGGCTGAACGCTATAAGATACTGTTTGAAAAAGGCGTGGTATCTCGACAGCAGTATGATAAGTTTAGGACCGATTGGGAGGCCCTGGTCGCCATGGTCAATGCAGACCGAGCAGCCAAAGCGAATGCCGAAGCGGCGGTTGCGGCAGATCAAGCGGCCATTGAAAATGCGAAGCTCCAACTCAGTTATTGCTCCATCCATTCTCCGATGGATGGCCGGACTGGAAGCCTGCTCGTTCAAGAAGGAAATCTCATCAAGGAAAACGATGCCAATCTGGTGGTCATCAACCAGATCACACCTATCTATGTGATCTTCTCTGTTCCGGAACAGAACTTAGGGGAGATCCGAAGGCATCTTTCAAGAGGTAAACTGAGGGTTCAAGCCATTATTCCCAATGATGAAGGTCCTCCAGAGGAGGGTTTCATTACCTTTATCGATAATACCGTGGATAGTGCCACAGGAACCATCAAGATTAAGGGGACCTTTGATAATCGTGGGAAAAGACTCTGGCCAGGTCAGTTTGTTAATGTCATCCTAACCCTGACCACAGAGCCCGGGGCCATGGTTGTTCCTTCTCAGGCTATTCAAACAGGTCAGCAGGGTCAGTATGTCTTTGTGGTCAAACCTGACCTCACCGTGGAAATGAGGCCTGTGGTGATTGGAAGGATTGTAGACCAAGAGGCTGTTGTTCAAAGAGGGCTTCACGTGGAGGAGAGGGTGGTGACCGATGGACAGCTTCGGCTCTACCCTGGTGCGAAGGTGGAAATCAAACCCTCTGAGCCCCTCCCTTCTCCTGAGAAAAAGGCATTATGAACATTTCTGAGATTTTTATCCGACGGCCTGTGATGACCACCCTTGTCATGATGGGCATTCTGCTATTTGGCCTTTTGGGCTATCGACTCCTTCCCGTAAGTGACCTTCCTACAGTGGATTTTCCAACCATTTTAGTGATCGCCGAACTTCCTGGAGCAAGCCCCGAGACAATGGCCTCTGCTGTGGCCATTCCCCTGGAAAGGCAGTTTTCTACGATTGCCGGATTGGATTCGATGAATTCAACCAATACGCTTGGGATGACCCGAATCACCTTACAATTCAGTCTTAACCGGGATATTGATGCGGCTGCCCAGGATGTTCAAGCCATGATTGGAAAGGCCTCACGCCAGCTTCCGCCAGATATGCCCAATCCCCCTTCTTATCAAAAGGTTAATCCTGCTGACTTCCCCATCCTTTTCCTTGCCCTCAGTTCTCCCACCCTTCCCCTCTCTACAGTCCATGAATACGCCGATACTTTTGTAGCCCAACGAATCTCTATGGTGAGTGGGGTGGCGCAGGTTGCCATCTTTGGGGCTCAGAAATATGCGGTTCGAGCCCAACTCAATCCAAAGGCCCTTGCCATACGCTCCATCGGGATTGACGAGGTGGTCCGTGCCATTCAGCATGGGAATGTAAACCTTCCCAAAGGCACCCTCTATGGCACCCATCAGGCTTTTACCCTTGAGGCAAGCGGAAGGCTTAACAACGCCGAGGCCTATCGTCCTTTGATCGTGGCTTACAGGAATGGTTCACCAGTGAGGCTGGAGGAGTTGGGAAGGGTGATTGACAGTGTGGAAAATGATAGAATCGCAAGCTGGTATAACAATACTCGCTCCATCGGTCTGGCCATCTACCGACAACCTGGAACCAACACCGTTCAGGTCGTCGATTCAATCAGGCAGTTACTTCCAAGCCTCAAGGCCCAGATGCCTGGCTCAGTGGATCTGAATATTCTCTTTGATCGTTCTAAATCGATTCGTGAGTCGGTCAACGACGTCCAATTTACCCTCTTTCTGACTATCTGTCTGGTGGTCCTTGTGATCTTCCTTTTCCTTCGGAATCTTTCTGCCACCGTCATTCCAAGCCTTGCCCTTCCCATGTCCATCATCGGGACCTTCTCGGTCATGTACCTTCTCGATTATAGCCTGGATAATCTCTCCCTCATGGCCTTAACCCTCTCTGTGGGCTTTGTGGTCGATGACGCAATTGTGATGTTAGAGAATATTGTTCGGCATATGGAGATGGGGGAGAGCCCTCTGGAGGCAGCATTCAATGGATCAAAAGAGATTGGTTTTACCATTGTCTCAATGACCCTTTCCCTTGTTGCGGTCTTTATCCCAGTACTCTTTATGGGAGGGATCATTGGCCGATTGCTTCATGAGTTTGCAGTGACGATTGGGGTGGCGATCTTAGTTTCTGGTTTTGTTTCCCTCAGCCTCACCCCAATGCTCTCCAGTCGATTTCTCAGACCCCCTAAGGAAAAAAGAAGTTCCCTTTATCTCACGTCGGAGCGCTTCTTTGGGGGGATGCTTCATGCCTACCGAGTAAGTCTTAGATTTGTCTTGAACCACCGAGTGGCGACCATGGTGATCTCAGGCTTGATTCTGGTGGTCACCCTCATTCTCTTTATGACCTTTTCCTATGGTTTTTTACCCAGCGAGGATATTGGTCAGATCTTTGGCTTCACCGAAGGAGCCCAGGGGATCTCGTTCGAGGCGATGAAACAGCATCAACTAAAGGTGATGGAGGTTGTTCAGCAGGACCCCAATGTACACTCCTTCTCATCGACCGTTGGAGCAGGAGGTCCCTCTCCTACAGGTAATCTGGGCCGAATATTTATTACCTTGAAACCTCGCTCTGAGCGGAGACTCCATGCAGATGAGGTGATTCAGGAGTTACGTCCAAAACTTTCGAAGATTCCTGGGATCCAGGTCTTTCTTCAAAATCCTCCTCCCATTCGAATCGGAGGTCAGTTGACCAAGGCCCAGTATCAATTTACCCTTCAGAGTCCAGAGATCAAAGAACTTTATGAACATGCCCCTAAACTTGAAGCAAAGATCAGAGAGTTGCCAGGGGTGCAGGATGTGACCAGTGATCTGCAGATCAAGAACCCTCAGGTCAATATTGAAATCGATCGGGACAAGGCCTCGGCTCTTGGCGTCACAGCCAATCAGATTGAAGATGCGCTCTATAGTGCCTATGGGTCAAGGCAGGTCTCTACGATCTACACTTCCATCAACCAGTATCAGGTGATCGTTGAATTGGAGCCCCAATATCAGATGGATCCTTCTTCTCTATCCATGCTCTATATCCGATCCTCCAATGGCCACCTGGTTCCTTTAAATGCGGTGGCCACCTTGCGGCCTGGCCTTGGACCCCTCTCCATTAACCATTTAGGACAACTTCCTTCTGTGACCATCTCTTTCAATATCAAACCCGGTGTCTCCTTAGGGGATGTGGTCTCTGCAGTTGAAAAGACAGCCAGGGCTACCCTTCCTCCTAACATCAGCATGGGTTTTCAGGGAACCGCTCAAGCCTTTCAGGAGTCAATAAAAGGGATGGGCCTCCTCTTAATCATGGCCATTGTGATCATCTATATTGTCTTAGGAATCCTCTATGAGAGTTTTCTCCACCCTTTGACCATTCTCTCGGGCCTTCCTTCTGCAGGGTTTGGAGCCTTGGTCACCCTCCTCATTTTTCATATTGACCTGAATATCTACTCCATGGTGGGGATTGTGATGTTGATCGGCATCGTTAAGAAGAATGCCATTATGATGATTGACTTTGCCTTAGAGGCACAGAGGACTCAGGGGAAAGAACCGGCGGTGGCGATCTATGATGGTTGTCTCATTCGTTTTCGACCCATTATGATGACTACCATGGCTGCCATCATGGGAGCATTACCGATTGCGCTTGGTTATGGGGCAGGGGCAGAAACGCGCCGGCCTCTGGGGCTTGCGGTGGTTGGAGGGTTGGTCTTTTCCCAGCTCATCACCCTTTATATTACGCCTGTGATCTATCTCTACCTGGAGTCTTTTCGGGAGAGGGTAAAAGGTTGGTTCCATCATTAGTTCGAAATGATAGTTTTGAAATGGTTATTCTCCGACCTACGAACTCCTAACTCAGAACTCCGGCGTTAAGCAGTTAGAAGATGTGGAAGACTACAGGGTCATTCCTAAGTTAAGAAAGGGAAGGGTTCTTACTCCAGGCTATTTTGGCTGTCTCGAAGGGATTCCTGCCCTCAATATCACCAATGGGTGTATTTTTCGATGTAGTTACTGTTATGCAAGGGGATACACACAGACCCCAAAGGCAGGAGAGGTCCATCTTTATCTGAATCTGCCTCAACTCATTAAAAAAGAACTCACCAAGAAAAAGAGTCCTCCTGAATGGGTCATCCTCAATACCTCTTCAGACTGTTTTCAAACTCACCCTGATATTCTTCAGGTGACCTATGAGGTGATTCAAACCCTCATAGAGCACAGAATTGGTATCTCTTTTTTAACCAAGGGGATCATCGGGAAACGGTTCTTTGACTTCTTCAAACAGTCTCCGGATAAAGTGTTTGCCCAAATTGGGGTAGTTTCTCTTTCAGAGAGATACTGGAAGGAATATGAGGCGGGGACTCCCCCACCGGAAAGTCGTTTAGAAAATATCCGGTATTTAAAAGAGATTGGGATTGATCCGGAGATCAGGATTGATCCCATCATCCCTTTTGTAACGGACACGGAACCTGAAATGATAGCGCTTTTTCAAAGACTGAGGGGGTTAGGAGTGAGGAGGGTAACACTGAGTTACCTGCATCTTCGGCCCGCCATCCAAAGGCAGTTGATGGAGGAACTCTCGCCTCTTCACCGTAGACTTATCGAATCCTGTTTTAGAACCCAGGAGTGGCAGGTCGTCGGTTCTTCTACGAAAACTAAACTTCTTCCGAAGATCATTCGTGAGAAAGGATATCAAAAGATTAAGAGGATGGCTGAGCGTTTCGGGATCAAAACTCTGATCTGCCAATGTAAGAATCCTGATCTAAAGGGAGATCTCTGTGGCTCAGCAAGGGTCAGGATGGCTTTGAGAAGAAGGGCTCAAGTCCAATTGCCTCTGTTTCAATGTTGAATGAATAGGGGATTCAGATATTAGGCTCGATTGGAAAGGAATTAGCTTGCCAAGCAATCTTAAGGAAATCTTAGTTGATAAGTTAAACCTCCAAGGAGGGGAAATACACTATATATTCCGAGCTGAAAATTTCAATGGAGATCAAGGATAACGAAAGAAATCAGAGATGGTTGTAATCTATCCCTGCCTGCAACAGGGAGGCGTTAGAGTGACTTAGACAAATCATCTTTTCTTTCTCAATGGGTCCCTTATCAAGGTTGGGTTTTATTCTTCTTTATCCCACCTCCAGCCTGGTTTTCCAAGACTTGGACGGCGTCCTTCATTCTCTTTCCTAACCTTAGAAAATGGGGGCCCTGTTTATCTCATCACTTTCCCTTCTGCCCACCGAGGGTCCATTATCTTACCAATTTTTCCGAACGTTGCAAATCTCGGAGAGAGAAGCCATGCCGTTCAGGCGTTGGTTCAACAAATTCTTTTCTTCAACTCTTTCACCGCGCATGATTCGCACCAGTACTCGTCGCCTGATATGGTGTAGCCATCAGTACCAAGTTTGATGATGATGCCACAGCGTGAGCATTTCGTCGGAGCGTAGGATGGCGGATCAGGCATCTTCTCGAAGTTGTATTCGTTGGTGCCATACCACGCGACCATTTCGGGTTCAAAATCGCTTCGGCATTTCTGGCAGGTCTTCCAGTCCCCTTCGTGTCCCTCGGCGAAGTGATAGCCGCAGAGCGTATATCTGCGGTGATTTCGGTGGCAACTGTTTCTTGCGTACGAGAAAATCATATACTTGTGTTCGTCATCACAGATCCAGTTGCCGCAACACTCGGTCTTCGTCAAGTTCTTGGTCTTTCCACACAAACCGCAGCGTGGTTTTTCTGCTTTGTTCTTTTCCAGTGCCATCATCTCTTCCTTTCATCAACGATTATTGAACGCGAGTTTGAATTTAAAAAAATTCTACTCATTTCATTCCTTGTTGTCAACGCAAATTCAAGGAGGGTAAGAATTCACATTGAAATCGGCCTATTATCCCAAGAGGTATAATGAGGCATCTAAGATCAACTGGTTTCACAGGGGGGAATCTTTTCGGTAAGGTTTTTCTTTCTTTCAGGGGTCAATTCCTCTTTGACCTTCCAGTCCTTTTGAGCAAAAGAATCCTGAGCCTTTATGAGAAGCCAATCCTTTCCACTCCTTCTCCCCTTCATCAATATTAAGGAGAAGCCTCCTTTTAATTTCTTCCCTTTTAGAGTGAAACGGAGTTTCCCCTTTTTTATTCCAGATTCTGGGTCTTCTTCGGGCAGAAACTCCCCCTCATCCCAAATAAGAACCGCCCCTGCTCCGTAATAGCCTTGGGGAATAATTCCTTCAAACTCGCCATATTCAAGAGGGTGGTCCTCCACCATGACAGCAAGCCTTTTTTCAGAAGGATTCATGGAAGGACCTTTGGGGATTGCCCAGGATTTGAGAACTCCAGAAATCTCCAGCCTGAAGTCGTAATGGAGGTGAGTCGCATGATGTTCATGAACGACGAATCTCATTTTGGCACCATTCATTTATCATATATCAGAGGCATAATAAAAATGCTACTTCAATTCCCTTTCCTCATTACCTCTCCGAATGGAGTGAGGGATAAGGGCGACCAAAATCCCGCAAAGGATAAAAACCCCTCCCAAGATCTTCATGATCGTTAGTCTTTCACCTAAAATAAGAGAGGCGAGGAGAGTTGAACCAACAGGTTCTCCTAAGATGGTGATTGCCACCATGGAGGTAGGAAGGTATTTCAAGGCCCAGTTGAAGGTGGTATGGCCGATCAATTGAGGGATGAGGGCGAGAAGGACCATCCAGAGGTAAGTGTTGATGGAATATCCAAAGAAAGATTTTTGAAATAGAAGGGAGAGAAATATCAGGGTCAATCCAGAAATGGAATAGACAGGAAAGATATAAGAGAGAAGATCCTTTTCCTTCCTCAACCTTCTTCCTACCAAAAGATATCCAGAGGCCATGAGGGCGCCGATCAATGCCAGACCATCTCCTGCCAATCTCCCTTTGGAGATGAGCGCATCTGCGGAACCAATCAGTCCGCATCCAAAGACCGTAAGGATGATTCCCCACACCAAGTTCCATCCCAAGGGCTCTTTGAAGAAGAGCAGAGCTCCCAATCCGACAAAGATGGGGTGAGTAGAAACCAATGTGACTGAGCTCGACACAGAGGTGAATTTCAGGGAGGCGATCCAGAAGGCAAAATGGAGTGCGAGGAAGAGGCCTGAGAGAACCAGCCATCGCCATTCAAACCCTTTCCAGTTTTGCCATATCTTTTTGATACTTGCGAAGGGAAGAAGAAGGAGAGAGGCAAGGCTCAACCTATAGGTAGCGATGATCAAGGAGGGGGCATCACAGAGTTTGATGAGGATGGAGGCGGTTGAGATGGAGAGGATCCCGATGAACAGGAGGAAGTAGAGTCGAATCATGACGATTAACTTATCTCAATCCGAAGCGCTCTTCAAGTCTATTTCTTAAGATTATTCACTGAATTCTTTATTAAAATTGACAGAATCTCTGGAGGATGTTATTTTTTAAGATATTTTTTAGAGACAGGCTGTGAAGGATACGAAGAAGGAGGGGAACATCGTCCACTCTAAAAGAAGGGGAATAAAATATGTGGGAAAAATTATTTCCTCTCCTCGTTTCTTGCCTCCTGCTCTCCTGTGAAGAATCCACGGCTCAAGAGAGTCCATCAAAGAAGCCTTTTAGAATCGGAGTGACGCAATCCTTTTCTCATCCAGACTTTGATACCGATGAAAGGGGATTTGAAAAAGCCCTCTCAGAGGCGGGGTTCAAAGAGGGAATCCATGTGATTTACATTCGGCAGAATGCTCAGAATGAGAGGAGAATGGCCCAGGCCATTGCCCAACAGTTCTTTGATAAGAAGTTGGATTTAATCCATTCTATTGGAACGCTTACCTCTCAGGCTACCATGAGACTCATCAAGGAGACTCCTATTGTTTTCTCCTCGGTCACCGATCCGGTCCGCTCGGAAATCGTTCCTCCAGAGAGTTCTCAAGGAACAAAGAGTGGAACCAATGTCACAGGAGTGAGTGACCGCTGGCCCACGTCTATTCAGTTTGAGATGCATACCAAATTTTTTCCGAAGGCAAAGAAGTGGGGGACAATCTATTCCTCCCATAATCCTGCTTCCCTCGGGCATATTAAAGAGATGAGAGAGACGGGGAAAAAATTGGGTCTCGAAATCATCGAAGCCCTCATCTCTTCCAGCGAAGAGGTCCCCAAGGCAGCTCAATTCCTTATTGGAAAGGTTCAGGCCATTCATCTCTTTTTTGACCCTTTAACACTTTCCTCCTTGGATGTCATCGTCAAAGTCTGTAATCGATCCAAGATTCCCCTTTTCAGTGGAGATGCTGGAAGTGTGGAGAGAGGGGCTCTGGCAGCCTATAGTTTAGATTATTTCGAAATTGGGTATGCGGCGGGAAAGAAAGCCGTTCAAATCCTAAGAGGGGAGAAAGCAGGTAATATCCCCTGGGATCAGGGAGAAAAATTTATTCTAATCGTAAATGAAAAAGCGGAGAAGGCCCAAGGGGCAGTCATCCCTCTTGAATTTTTAAAGAAGGCCAATAAAGTGATTAAGGAATAGGGATGGGAAGAGAAGTATCCCTTCTTATTACTGAGAATTATCGAAGGCGGTTTCCTGACTTGAATTTTGGCATCGGAACGATCCTTGGTTGTACCTATTTTGAAAGAAACGAACCCTTTAAACTCTATAAGAGGGATCTTGTTCGTAAGGTTCGAAGAAAGGCCAATCTTACTCAAATCCAACAACGGATCGGTCTTTACGAACAATTCTTTAAAGAGTGGGGTTACCCTTGTCCACTCCCAGGCCATTTTAAACGGATGATCGATATGGGATTTCCAACGGTGAATCTCTACATTGATACTCACCTCATGGCAGAGATGGGCTTTGGTATTCTGATGGCGATTCAGGACCTCGATCGATTCGATGGAGAGTGGAGGCTTGACCTTGCCACCGAAGGGGAGACCTTCCAAGGGGTTTCAGGGAATAACATCAGATGTAAGGAAGAGGAGATTGTTCTCCGGGACGAAAAGGGGATTGTCTGTTCCCTTTTTCAGGGTCCGGATTTTAAAACCCGAATCGATTCGTCAAGCAAAAATATCGTCGTCTATGTTTTTACCGCTCCTGGAATTGCGGAGGAATATGTATCCGGCGGGATACAATTGGCCATCGAGATCCTAAAACAGTTTGGTGGAGGAAGGGAGCCCTGGTGGAAGATGTTTCAACCATAAAGAAAGGATTCAAGGGGTCAAGGGTTGAAGGGTCCAGTTTAACTTATTTAGAAAAAAATCGAAATCCTGAAAACCTTTATCCCTTGAACCTTATTTGTAGAAAGGAGGAAAACCCATGCCTATTGTTCAGATCAGTTTGATTGAAGGAAGAAGCACAGAAAAAAAGGAAGAACTAATTAAGAAAGTAACCGATGCCATTACTGAAGTCCTCCAGATACCTGCAGATCGAGTTCGAATTGTCCTCCATGAGGTTCCCATGGAGAATATAGGATATGGAGGAATTCCTTTATCCAAGATGAACCTTTGAAAGAGAGGGGTTAAGGTTTTCTTTCTCATCCTCCTGAACAAAAGGGTTGGGTTAACTTTGTGAAGATTGAATTGATCGTTCCTGCTGTTCAAGAAAATGCCCGTATCCCCAACCTTGCCCTTCCAATCCTCAGCGCCCTTTCCCCTAAAGACGTCGAAATTTCAATAACCGACGACCTCCTGACCCCCCTTGACCTGAGGAAAGACCTCAAAGAGGTTGATCTGGTTGGGATCACTGTTTTATCCAAAACAGCCTTAAGGGCATACCAGATTGCTGATGCCTATCGGAAGAAGGGAATCCCTGTGGTCTTAGGAGGAATTCATCCCACCGCCCTTCCTGAAGAGGCCAAAAGACACGCAGATTCGGTGGTCATCGGCGAGGCTGAAGAGATCTGGCCTCTACTGATTGAGGATGTGAGGAAGGGAGATCTTAAACCTTTTTACCGCCAAGGGACCTATACGGATCTATCTAAGATTCCAATCCCCCGAAGGGATCTTTTATCCAAAAGAGGATACTTTCCTATCGATGTCGTTCAGGTATCCAGAGGATGTCCTTACCGGTGTGAGTTCTGTTCGGTACAAAAATTTTATGGTGAGACCTATCGCTTCAGACCCATTTCAGCGGTCATTGAGGAGGTTCGTCATTTACCCCATCATTGGATGATGTTTAATGACGACAATATCATCGCCAGCCCTTCCTACTCTAAAGAGTTGCTGAAAGCCCTGATCCCCCTTAAGAAAAAATGGTTTGCTCAGGCCTCCCTCTATGGACTGAAGAAGATTGAACATATCGAATTGTTAGCCAAAAGTGGATGCACCAGTCTTTTTATTGGATTCGAATCCCTCTCAAAACAAAACCTAATCAAGGTTCAAAAATTCCAAAATGACCCCGCTGAATATCGAGAGATCATTGATCATCTCCATCGCTACGGTATTGCCATCTGTGGGTCATTTATCTTTGGATTTGATGAGGATGGCCCCTCTGTCTTTGAGGAGACAGTGGAATTCTCCATTAAAACTAAACTCTTTTCAGCGATCTTTATGGTCCTTACCCCCTATCCAGAGACGGCCTTTTACCATCGGGTAAAAAATGAGGGGCGATTGATTCATGACCAATGGTGGTTATTGGAAAGGCTTGAGGAAGCCGCCCCATTTTTTACTCCTCATAGGATGAGCGGGGAAGTTCTCCGGGAGGGATGGAAGAGGGCCTGGAAGGAATTCTATTCCTTCCCTTCTATTTTAAAACGATTCCATTGGGATTATCCCCCTACACTCATCAACCGATTCGTTTACTTTCCCTTCCAATGGATGCAGCATCGGTTTACGAAAAAGAAGATCCTGAGGACTTCAACCAGATCTTAAACGCAATGGGGGTGGTTGGGTTTTCTTGGGTCACCTTGACAATTGGAGAAAGGGTGATTATAAATTTTAGATTAATTTAATTGGGGGGAGGATTTTTATGAAGATCAGGCCACTCCATGATCGAATCATCGTTAAACGATTGGAGGAGGAAGAGAAAACCAGAGGGGGAATCATCATCCCGGATACCGCCAAGGAAAAACCCATTGAGGGAAGAGTGATTGCCGTGGGAGATGGGAGGATCAAGGAGGATGGGAGTAAGATTCCATTGGAGGTCAAAGTAGGCGACCGTGTCCTCTTTGCCAAATACGGGGGCACCGAGATTAAGATTGATGGCGAAGAACATCTGATGATGAAGGAGGATGATATCCTTGCCATCCTTGAATAAGGGAGGTCCGACAGGGAATAGGTAGAAAGGAGGAAGTTTATGGCTAAAGAGTTAAAGTTTGATCAGGAGGCGCGGAATTCAATCTTAGAAGGGGTTAACATTTTGGCCGATGCAGTAAAAGTGACGCTGGGCCCGAAGGGAAGAAATGTGGTCTTAGAGAAATCTTTTGGATCCCCGGTCGTTACCAAGGATGGGGTGACCGTGGCTAAAGAGATTGAACTGGAAAACCATTTTCAGAACATGGGTGCCAAAATGGTAAAGGAGGTTGCCAGTAAAACCTCAGACACAGCAGGAGATGGGACCACCACGGCAACCATCCTCGCTCAGGCCATCTATCGGGAGGGATACAAGATTGTGGCCGCAGGGGCCAATCCCATGGACATCAAAAGGGGGATCGACTATGCGGTCGAAGAGGTGGTCAAGGAGTTGAAGAAACTCTCAAAACCGGTCAAGGATCAAAAAGAGATCTCTCAGGTGGGAACAATCTCTGCCAACAACGATCCAACCATTGGGAACATCATTGCCGAGGCCATGAACAAGGTGGGGAAAGAGGGAGTGATCACCGTTGAAGAGGCCAAGGCGATGGAGACCACCCTGGAGGTTGTCGAAGGAATGCAATTCGATCGAGGATATATCTCTCCTTACTTTGTCACCGACCCAGAGAAGATGGAGGTGGTTCTTGAGAATCCGCTCATCCTTCTTTATGAAAAGAAGATTTCGGGAATGAAGGATCTCCTTCCAATTCTGGAAGGGGCCGCAAAGGCGGGAAGGTCCATCCTCATCATTGCCGAAGATGTAGAGGGAGAGGCTTTGGCTACCTTAGTCGTCAATAAACTTCGGGGGACCTTAAAGTGTGCCGCGGTGAAGGCCCCTGGATTCGGGGACAGAAGAAAGGCCATGCTTGAGGATATCGCCATTCTCACCGGAGGCACAGCGATCTTTGAGGATGTGGGAATTAAACTTGAAAATGTGAAGTTAAGTGATCTGGGGACCGCCAAGAAGGTCGTCATCGATAAAGACAATACGACCATTGTTGAAGGGGCTGGAAAGCCTTCGGCTATAGAAGGGCGGATCAAACAGCTTCGGGTTCAGATTGAAGAGACCACTTCTGATTATGATCGGGAGAAACTTCAGGAGCGTCTGGCCAAACTGGCAGGGGGCGTGGCTGTGATCAAAGTAGGCGCAGCCACAGAGACTGAAATGAAAGAGAAGAAGGCCAGGGTGGAGGATGCGCTCCATGCCACACGGGCGGCCGTAGAAGAGGGCATTGTTCCCGGTGGTGGAGTTGCCTACCTGAGATGCATTCCAGCCTTAAAAAAGATAAAGTTGGAAGGGGATCGTCAGACAGGGGTGGAGATCGTCCTGAGGGCTCTTGAGGAACCGATCCGTCAGATTGCTGAGAATGCAGGCAAAGAGGGTTCGGTGGTTGCAGAGAGGGTGAAACAGGAGAAGGGTGCCTTTGGTTTCGATGCGGACAAAGAGGAATATACCGATATGGTGGAGGCTGGGATTATTGACCCAACCAAGGTGGTAAGATTTGCCCTTCAGAATGCAGCAAGTGTTGCCTCCCTTCTGATCACCACAGAAGCCGTGGTGGCTGAGAAACCCAAGAAAGAACAGGGTGGGCCGCCCATGCCGCCTGCGTATTAAGAATCCTCCCTTGGGAGATGAAAGATGACCCCTCTCCATGCTTCTGTTCATTAACATGTTTGGAGGCAGGAGAGGGGACCCCAGCTTAAGGGTTATTCCTTTCCCATGAAAGATAAACTCCCATTTAGCTGCCCGATCTGTGGTCGAAAGACCGACTATCTGTTAGAAGACCTCTATGAGGGAGCGGTTCTCCACTGCCCCCTTTGCAAGCTTACCCTTACCCTTCATGGACACATGTGGAAGGATGTCCAAAGAGAGATCGAACGATTGAAGGAAGAGGGCTGACTCCTTTCCTTATTCTCCTTCTTGCTTTGGCAAATCATTTGTTGGGCTTGTATTAACTTAGAAATTCTTGTAACGGAGAGGAGGCCTTTAATTCCTCCAGTTCGAGGGCGAGAAATTCCCAGATTCGGGTCAGCTCCTTCACCTGCTCCTGGATCTTCTTATGCCTTTCGATTGTAACGTAGGTTTCATTTTGATTGAGATAGAGATTGGGGTCAGAAAGCCTTTGGTTGAGTTTGTCCAACTCTTGGGTTGCATCGTTGAGCGATTTTTCCACCTCGTTAAACCGTTTTTCAAGACTGGAGAGTTGACGACGATATTGATCCATCTCTTGAGCCTTCTTTTTTCTCTCCTCCTTGATCATATCTTTTGACCTCTTTTTGATCGGTTTCTCCCTTTCTTCAACCTCACCCTTCCCCACCGTCTTTTCGGTCTGCTGTTTCTTATAGAGATAATCATCATAGTTACCAGAATAAAGGTGAAGCGTTCCCTGATCAATCTCGATGATTTTATTGGCTACCTCATTGATGAGGTGTCGATCGTGGGTGATAAGGCAGATCGTTCCTTGAAATTGTTTCAGAGCCCTCTCCAGAACATTTCGTGAAGGGATATCAAGATGGCTGGTTGGCTCATCAAGGAGGAGAAAGTTCATTGGCTTCAAAAGCATCTTGGCCAGAACGAGTCGACTCTTCTCTCCACCACTTAAGACCGAGACTTTCTTTTCAACTTCATCCCCACTGAAGAGGAATGTCCCGAGAAGGGTTCGAAGATAGGTCTGGCTTTCATCGGTAGCGATGGAGAGGAGTTCTTCGTAGATCGTATTTTCCGGGTGAAGGAGGTCCAGCTGGTATTGAGCGAAGTAGGCCCGGGTGACTTCTTTGCCCAATATCACCTCCCCCTGTTCAAAATCAAGCACCCCTGCCAATATTTTAAGGAGGGTCGATTTCCCTGCTCCATTAGGCCCAACCAGTGCCACTTTATCTCCCCGGTAGAGGGTCAGGTCGACTCCTTGATAGACGACGGTTTGGCCGTAACTCTTGTGAAGATTTTTTACCTCCACCACTTTATAGCCACTCCGTTTGGGAACAGGGAATTGGAATCGAATCTCTTTTTTCTTTTCAGGGAGCTCGATCCGCTCTAATTTTTCGAGCATTTTGATACGGCTTTGAACCTGACTTGATTTGGTATTTTTAGCTCGGAATCGCTCAATGAACCTCTGAGTCTGTTCAATCTTTCTTTGCTGTGTTTTATAGGTGGCTTCGAGAACCTGTCTCCGGGCCTCCTTCTCCTTTATGTAGTGATCGTAGTTTCCATGATAGAGGTCAATCTTTTGGGATTCGATCTCTGCAATTCGATCGACGAGGTGATTCAGAAAGACCCGGTCATGAGAGACAATGACCATCGCCCCTGGATAATCGATTAAAAATTCCTCCAGCCAGATAAGAGAGGCCAGGTCTAAATGGTTGGTCGGTTCATCGAGAAGAAGAAGGTCGGGGGATTGGAGAAGAATTTTGGCTAAAGCGATCCGCATGAGCCAGCCACCGCTCAACTCTTCTGTCAAGCGGTCAAAATCCCCTTCTTTAAATCCTAACCCTCGAAGGATTCGCTTCGCTTCTCCCTCCAAGCCATATCCTCCGAGGAGGGTGTAATGCTCCTGGAGTCTTCCGTAATCTTTTGCCAACCTTTCCTGTTCTTTGGGATCCTCCATGGAGGAAAGCTCCTCTTCCAGAACCTTCATCTTTTCCTGAAGGGAGGTAATGTGGGTTAGACTTTTTAAGACCTCGCCAAGAACTGTATGGCCTTTAAAAGAGATCACCTCCTGTGGAAGGTAGCCCATCGTCACCCCTTTGGCAATAAGAATCTCACCCCCATCCACCGGTTCCTCTCCCAAAATCATCCGGAAGAGAGTCGTCTTTCCTGAACCATTGGGGCCGATCAGACCAATCCGATCCCTCACCCCAATCTGGAGGGAGCAATCTTTAAAGAGGACCTTACCTCCAAATTGTTTTTGGACGTGGTTGAGGGTGATCATAAAAGGGTTGAGATAAATTGGATAGGTCTTTTTGGGAATTAAGTATCAAACTTTTTATCGTATTTATCAAAATTGTAGCCGGCTTTCTTATAATCCTCCAGGGCGCGGACCCGAAGATCCTCTCTCTTGGTCTTCTCTGCTTCCTTATCGGCCAGTTCAGCGGCATGACTCCATTTTCCTTCTTTTTCATATTCCCTGATCTTTCGATCGGTTTCTGTCTCTGGGCTCCCTTTTACCACCACGATGGGAGCAAATAGAACTCGGCGCACAGAGCTTTTACATTTCGGGCAATGGGAAAGAGGAGGCTCGGTCATCCTCTGGACGACTTCAAATCCTGACCGACAATGGTCACAGCCCTTCGCTGGATCCAAGGACTGATATTCATAGGTAGGCATAAAACCACCTCGCTAAGATTAAATCCCATTGATTAAGCAAATTTTTGGGATGCCCGAATCCGCCAGAATCGGTTCCGCCTTTGGTGGAGACGGACATGATTTTCACTGGGTTCCTGCTTGCGCAGGAGTGACAAAATTGTAGTTTGAAAATATTTTTCCGCCAGAGGCGGACTATTTCATCAGGTTATAAATATTTGCCAACTGTCTATAAAATAATAAATTTTTAAAGATTGTCAAGTTTTGTTTAGGGATTTCTGAAAAAGGGTAGAAATCTCTGATTACACTGATGATAAAAGGATACCACCAATTAGAAACACCTTAAAAAATAAAGAAAAATCTTTATAATCGTTTTTTGAAATCAATGGAATCAAGAGAGCGTTTCGTAGGTTTTTAGAGCTCTCTTAAGAAGAGGATAAAAAAGGATGATGTCACTCAAATCGACTTATTCCGGATTTTCCAACAGATTATAGAAATTGGCCTTACAGGAGTCCCTTAAAACAGTGAGGGATTCTTTCACCTCATTAAAGGAGGTTTTCAGGGCCTCATATTTCTTTTCAAGTTCTAAATTATAGGCCAAGGCTCGTTCCAGTTTCGATTGAAGTTCCAAGCTTTCGCTTGAGAAATGAAGGGCCTCTTTCTCCTTCAGCCTTCCTTTGACCCGAAGGATTTCGCTCTGCTCGATCTGGGCCTCAAGTTGGTTGGCCCGGAGTAAAGCCTCCTCCTTTTCTTTCTTTTCGTGGGCGAAGGATTCTTTCATCTCCTTTAGCGTTTGAACCAACTCCCGGATCTTTTCCAGAGCATCCGCATTCTCCTCTTTCAGGTAGGCCATTTCTGACTGAATTTCCTTAAACTTCAGGATCTCATTTTTCAACTCCTCCACCTGGGCCCTCAATTCTTTATTCTCAAGGGACAATTGATGGATGGTCTTCTGAGAAGAGACCAAATCCATCTCCAGGGCTTTTTTGGCTCTGCTTGAGGAGAGGAGTTGGGCGTGAAGATCATCCACCAATCGCAAGACATCCAACCCCTGGCCTAAATGGGTTTCTTTCTTGGGGGGTTCTGGAAGGACTGGTTTTTCTTTCGGGGTCTCTGAAGAGAGGGCCTCAGATGGTTCCTCTTTGAGCCTCTGAGGTTCATCCTTGTCCCCTGGAGGAGGGGACTCTTCCAATCGCTTGATCTTCGGCATTCGTTCAGCAACAATTTTGTCAAAACCATCTTCCATGGCCGTCTGAATTCTTGTCTTCATCCTCTCCCTCCTCAGATTTCTCTTTTCTACTTTTACTCAGGAAGAAAAGACTACTTTACCCGTTCTCTCATATATTCTTCCATAGCCCTCAACATCTCGATGATCTTCTCGACTTCCAATTTAATCCGATTCACCTCTTCCAAAAGACGATTGGCTTTCTTGAGATCATATTCTAAGGCGGTACGGACCGTTAAGGAGGATCGAAGCTCAGAATAGAGATTATGGATTCGGTCGGACAGTTCATCCTTCTTTGATTCCTCCGCCATTTTTCTCAATGGAGAGATCAATTTGGGTTCGGGGACATCCCAGGGTTTCTCGATGGGCTCCTTGCTCTGGGTGTTTGGGAATTTTTGGGCTATATTGTTGGTGAACTCATCTGTCATGATTCTGCTCCTTTCAAACCAAAAATTTCTCCAATCAGGCTCTGGATGTCGGTAGCTCCTTTTGAAGATTGGGCGAACAGAAATATAGGGGTTCCTTGGCTGGTGGCCTCTGTAATCTTGGTATCCTGCCGGATTACCGTATTGAGGAGATACCGTTCGTAATGGGTCTCCAGTGCCTTTTTGGAGCGTTTGCAAATCCGATGGGATTCATTGTAACGATTTAAAAAGATGAAAATGTTTTCAAAGACAAATGAAAAATCCTCCTCAATCGTGGAAAGGGTTTCAAACAGAATCTTGAGACCGTGATAGGAGAGAAAATCTGCCAGCACCGGAATGATGAGATCATTCGATGCCAAGATGGCATTGAGGTTAAGAAGGCCGATACTGGGAGAGGCATCCATCACAATCAGTTCATAATTTTTTTCAATCGTGCTGAGCAATCTTTTTAATCGAAATTCTCTCGAATTCATGGAAAACAGAGAGAGCTCAATGGGAGAAAGATTTAGGTTGGAGGGAATGATGTCCAAAGTAGGAAGATCCGTTTTGATAATGATATGCTCCAGATCCTCTTTTTCGATAAGGGCATTGAAGAGGGTTTTTTGAAATTGTTGATTATTGAGCCCAAGACATTGAGTCAGATGTCCCTGCGGGTCTAAGTCGATCAGAAGGGTTCGAAACCCCATCTGGGCCAGTCGAAAACCATAGGAGGCCGAAATGGTGCTCTTTCCAGTGCCCCCCTTAAAATTAAGAAAAAGTTGTTTCCGAATCGATTTAAAAGGGGATGGAAGGCCGAGATAATTTCGGTATTTGGGAACATCCTCTGGTTTATAATAGCGCTCTTGATGGGAATTTCTCTTAGGAGGAGGGAGAAGACCTTTTGTCTCTTTCTCAAGAAGTTCTTGCTTTGAAATGCCCAGAAGCTTTGCAAAACTCGAGGGAGAATAGACTAGATCCCCTAAGATTTGGGCCTTGGGGGGAGAAGGGCTCATTGGAGTGGTCATGGACTTCCTTTTTTCTTAATCCTGTTTTTGAAAGGAGGAGAACTTCTTTTTTAATCTCCTCTCTATTTCCCTTTCCAATTGATCCCTCGCCCATTTTCGAAGCTCAGGATCCAAATCATTCATCGCCTCTAACCAACGGTCTTCGCTCTCTTCAGGATATAGCGTGAGCAAGGAGAAGAGGGCAGCTTTTCTCACCATCGGTTCTTGATCTTTCGATAATTCCATCAGAAGAGGGAGTTGACCTTCGATGGGGCCCCAACCTAAGAGGGTAGCCAGCTTCCTTCTTATCCAAGGAGATTCATCGCTTAATAGTTGAAGGAGGATATTTAATTCTATCTTCTCGCTTTGATGGAACATCCCTCTTAGGGCAGCCATCCTCACCTTTGGATCTTTATCCTTCAGACATCTCTTTAAAAACGGGGTAATGGCCGGGCTTTTGAATTTCGCCAAAGAAGAAACTGCCTGGGCTCTGACCTCTGAATCCTGATCGGAAACCATCTCCTGAAGAAGAGGGACTGGAAGGGAAGGGATTAGCTTTTCAAGGGACCGAATGGCTAAGATTCTTATTTTTGAATCAGGATGTTTTAGATCACTCTTTATTTGATCTAAAAAAACTTCTGAGGAAAAAGTTTCTGAAATTGGAATGGATGAAGGGGAAGCGTTTACTTTCACCGTTTCTTCAGATCTTTCGAATGAGGATGGATTGGATTTTGGTCCTTCAACATCTGTTGATTTTAGATAAATTAATCGAAACCCTTCTGTCATAGTCACCCTATTTAATGTAGATTAGATGGAAAAGGGTTATTTTTTTGAAAAATCTTTGAACTCAAATTTTAATTGATCAGAATATTTTTCTAAAAGCATATCTAAAGCCTCTCTGACATAGACTGACTGAGGGACTTTCGTCTTTTCAGACAATCTTTTTAAGGCCTCCAATTGTTCACCATTGATATAAATAGTTCGGGCGATCTTTGTCTGTCCCAAGATAACCCCCTATTAAATTATATTTCAAATGCAATATAATATAATATATTTATTTTGTCAACAAAAAAAATAGATTAAGTCGATTAAAATATTCAACAATTTTAAGAAGTTATAATTTTTAAAATTCAAAAATAAAAGAGATTGTTTTAAAAAATTTGTATTGGGGATTTTTAGAGTTAAGAGGGAAAATTCTTGACCTTCTAAGGGAAGACTTCATGGATTTTATCTCAAAGTTTCTTTGGCTACGTGGATTTAAAATCTTAGATTTAAAATCTTAGGGGACAGATCCCCCTATTCGTTTTTAGTTCGGAACATCCATAAAAGGCCTGATAACAAGATGGGTTTAATTTATAATTTTGAATTTGCCATGCAAGATGGCCTTGACCAAAATTTAAAGAAGTCGTATATTTTTGACTGAGCGCCTGTAGCTCAGATGGATAGAGCTACGGACTTCTAATCCGTGGGTCGGGGGTTCGAATCCCTCCAGGCGCGCCAAGAAATCCGCCGAAGGCGGGTTCACTGATAACATATAACGATTAATAGTTATTAGTATAAAAATTGCAAGGCAATTTTTATCATGGTGAGTGTAGCTCAGTTGGATAGAGCACTGGGTTGTGGCCCCAGTGGGCGAGGGTTCGAGTCCCTTCACTCACCCCAAATGCGCCTGTAGCTCAGTTGGATAGAGCGTCGGACTTCGAATCCGCAGGTCGGGAGTTCGAGTCTCCCCGGGCGCGCCAAGAAACCAAAAAGGGTCATGGCTGTACAAAATTCTTTGACGAGGTAATAGAGGGTTTAAGAATTAAAATTCGGAACTCCACATTCCAAACTATGAAATTCAAGTGAGCCGTTAGCTCAATCGGTAGAGCAACTGACTCTTAATCAGTAGGTTGCAGGTTCGATTCCTGCACGGCTCACCAATCCTTGGACCTAACACCAGACTGGCTTCTTAACCTTTACCAATATTTCTCTACCTCCTTCTAATCGAGGAGAAGAGAGATTAGGAGATAAGCCGGGGTGGCGAAATTGGAATACGCGCGAGACTTAGGATCTCGTGGTCGCAAGGCTGTGCGGGTTCGAATCCCGCCCTCGGCACCAAAGTTAGAGAAGAAATCCAAAATTTAAAACAATCCCAAAGGATCGAATTTTAAAAAACTACAAACCCTGTTCGGTTCCGGGGATGCTGGGTTAGGGTTTTAGAGTTAAAAGTTTAGAGTTGAAGTAACTTAGGATTTCGGATTTCAATTAGAAGGGATCTTTCATGAAGGTAAGCGTCGAGGAGATCAGTTCAGTTAAAAAAAAGGTTACCGTTGAGATTCCAGAAGAGGCTGTGGCGAAGGAGATCGATTTCTTTTATAAGGAGTTGGGGAGAAAGGCAAAGATCAAAGGATTTCGGCCTGGAAAGGTTCCCAGAAGCATCCTGGAAAGATATTTTAAAGATTATGTTAAAGCCGAAGTGGTGCAGAAATTGATTCAGGAAACCTATCCGGATGCTCTTACTGAAACGAATCTCCAGCCAGTCTCCAATCCTGTAATCGATCCAAGGGAACTGGAAATGGGGAGTTCCTTTCAATATTCCGCTACCATTGAGATCAAACCAGAGATTAAGTTGGAAGGCTATCTCGGATTAAATATTCAAGGAACGAAGGAAGAGGTAAAAGAGGAGGAACTGGAAGAACGACTGCAGACCCTTCAAAACCTCCATGCCAGCCTGAAGACGGTTTCAGAAGTGAGGCCTGCTCAAAAAGGGGATTACGTGATCATTGAGTATGAGGCGTATGAAGCAGGCAGACCTCTGGAAGAGGGAAAGGCGATCGATACTACCCTGGAAATAGGGAGTGGGAGGTTCATCCCCGAGGTCGAAGAGCAGTTAATAGGCCTGAAATTCGGAGAAGAGAGAGAAATGGAGGTGACCCTCCCTGAAGATTATGGTTATAAAAAATGGGCAGGGAAGAAAATCTCGATCCATGTTAAAATTAAAGAGATCAAGGAGAAAATCCTTCCCTCCTTGGATGATGAATTTGCAAAGGATCTGGGAGATTATTCTTCCTTAGAGGAGTTAAAATCTAAGATCAGAGAAGAGATCAGGAAGGAAAAAGAATTGGCCCTTCAGCAACAACTGAAAAATCAGATCTTAGATCAATTGCTCGAAGCCAACCCGTTTGAGGTCCCAGATAGTTTGGTCGAGGCACAAATCCAAGCACTGATCTCGGACACGAAACTTAGATTGGCCAGACAGGGGATGGCCCTTCAAGATATAGGCATGACGGAGGAGAAACTCCAGGAGGACTACCGAGCCACTGCGACGAGACAGGTTAGGACTTTTCTGATTCTCGAAAAGATTGCAAGCCAAGAAGGAATTTCAGTCACCGACGAGGAGACGGAGGAGCGGATCCGAGAGATTTCGGAAAAAATCCATCAGAAATTTGATGTGTTAAAACGATATTATGAGAAGAATGGATTGATCCCTGAAGTGAAGGCCGGGATCCTTAACGATAAAACCTTAGACTTTCTCATTCAGAAGGCCAACATCAACTATGCGTGAGGTGAGACGGATGACACTCATACCGATTGTGATTGAAAGGGATGGAAGGGGCGAGCGAGCCTATGATATCTACTCAAGGCTTTTAAAAGATCGGATCGTCTTTATTGGGACCGCCATCGATGATGACGTCGCCAACTTGGTCATCGCCCAGTTGCTCTTTTTAGAGTCGGAAGATCCGGATAAAGATATCCATCTCTACATAAATTCCCCAGGAGGGATTGTCACCTCAGGGCTCGCCATCTATGATACCATGCAGTATATTCGACCTCAGGTTTCCACCATCTGTATGGGACAGGCTGCGAGCATCGCCGCTCTTCTTCTATCAGCAGGGGAGAAAGGAAAGCGCTATGCCCTTCCCCATTCGAGGATTCTCATTCACCAACCCATGGGAGGATTTCAAGGACAGGCCTCCGATGTAGACATTCAGGCCAGAGAGATCCTTCGGCTTCGAGAGGAGTTAAACCAGATCTTGGTCAAGCATACCCACCAACCCCTTGAAAAGATTCAAGCGGACACCGATCGGGATTTTTATATGACTGGTTTGCAGGCCAAAGAGTATGGGATTGTTGATGAAGTGGTCGTCAAACGTCCCATTCGCTCCCAGGGGTAGTTTCTGAGACGGTTCTGGAAAGGAGGAAAGGATGAAATCCAACGGAGGAAACTATGGAAGTGTATTGCATTGCTCTTTCTGTGGAAAGAGTCAGGATGAAGTGAGAAAACTCATTGCAGGCCCAACGGTCTACATCTGCGATGAGTGCATCGAACTCTGTAATGAGATTATCGCAGAAGAGGCGGAGGAACGGTTTGTTCCTGGGAGATTGAGCGTTCCCAAACCGGCAGAGATCAAAGCGAAATTGGACGAATATGTGATCGGTCAGGAGCAAGCCAAAAAGATTCTCTCCGTAGCGGTCCACAACCATTATAAACGAATCGACTCAAAAATCCTTTCGGGTGACGTCGAACTTCAAAAGTCGAATATTATCCTCATTGGACCGACCGGCTCTGGAAAGACCCTCCTGGCCCAGACCTTAGCCCGTATCCTTGACGTTCCTTTCACCATTGCGGATGCTACGTGCTTAACCGAGGCCGGTTATGTAGGGGAGGATGTTGAAAATATCATCCTCAATCTCTTGCAGGCTGCGGATTATGACATTGAACGAACTCAGAAAGGAATTGTCTATATTGATGAGATTGATAAAATCTCGAGAAAATCGGACAGTCCTTCCATTACTCGAGATGTCTCAGGGGAAGGGGTCCAACAGGCGTTGCTTAAGATCATTGAAGGAACGATTGCGAGCGTCCCTCCTAAAGGGGGTCGGAAACATCCCCAACAAGAGTTCATTCAAGTAGATACTACCAATATCCTCTTCATCTGTGGAGGGGCATTCATAGGTCTTGAAAAGATTATTGAGCAGCGCATCGGGGGAAAGACCATTGGTTTTGGAGCAGAAATCAGGTCTCATCAAGAACGAGAAACAGGAGAACTGTTGAGGGAAGTCCAGCCTGAAGACCTCTTAAAATTTGGATTAATCCCTGAATTCATTGGAAGGCTCCCCGTGATCGCAACCTTGGACGAACTCAATATTGACGCCCTGGTGGATATCCTGAAAAAACCGAAGAATGCCTTGGTTAAACAGTATCAAAAACTCTTCGAGTTTGAGAATGTGAAGTTAAGATTTACAGATGGGGCCTTGGTGGCAATCGCTAAAGAGGCCATTAAGAGGAAGTCCGGAGCTCGAGGTCTTCGCGCCATCATGGAAAATATCATGCTGGATGTGATGTACGAAATTCCATCCCAGCCCAATATTAAAGAATGTATCATCAGTGAGGAGGTGGTGCTCAACCACGAGAGTCCTATTTTGGTCTATGAGAAAGAGGCAGAGGTGGCCTGATAGCAGGGAATGAGATAAATTTATTTATAAAAAAGAAAAGGGATTAGACTTTAATCTAATCCCTTTTCTTATCTTAACTGGCGGGAGCGACGGGGCTTGAACCCGCAACCTCCGGCGTGACAGGCCGGCGCTCTAACCGATTGAACTACGCCCCCGATCCTAACTTTAATGAGTGCAGAAAGTGGGATAGTCGTTGGATTCAGAATTTATCTACTTTCCACTCTCTACCCTCAGAGTCATGGTAGGCGGAACAGGGGTTGAACCTGCGACCTCCGGCTTGTAAGGCCGGCGCTCTCCCACTGAGCTATCCGCCCCAATTTATTTTCATTTTAGTGGATTGGCCCTCCCTTGTCAAGCCATAATGAGCCTAAATGGGCTATTGCCTTCATTCCATCTTAGATTTTAATCCTCTAAAAATTGGCATAACGATTGCTAAAATTATTAAATGGATTCTTATATTCAAAGGGTAATTCTTGATTTTTTCAATCATTTTAAAAAACTACGATAAGGGAATAGAAGAATATCTTCATCTCGAAGAGAAAAAATTGGACACCTCTATACAAAATTGTACCCTTTTCAGAGACGGGGTTTATTTTTTCTTGACAAGGTTGGATCATCTATGCCATTTTTTTATAAATATTTTAACGCGGTCACAATTTTCATGGACCTTTGGAGAAAAGTAACATGATCAGTAAGATCCTGAGTGGAATGATGGTCTTACTTTTGGCTTCAGGTTGTTTTTCTCTTCGAACCCAATCTCAAGAGAAAAGAGAGATAGTCCCCATTACGATTGCAGAATCTACTCCTGCAGAATCTATTCCTGCAGAATCTACTCCTGCAGAATCCCCTCCTCCCTCTTCTCCTCTCGAATTGGAGGAGACACCGTCTCCTCAACCCACTCCCCCCACCTTGATCATTTCCACACTTCCTCCTCAACCTCCTTCAAAAATCCCGTCGACCCTTCGCTTTGAACCTCCGATTAGCGATGAACCGAGTGATGATTTCTATTTAGAGGTCTTGCCAAGAGACAAGACGAAGGAAGGACCTGAGTTTGATATCCCTATAGTCATCAATGAGAAGGTGGAACATTTCATCCAATATTTTCAAACCACTGCCAGAAACAAATTCTCAAATTGGCTTGCCCGCTCTGAGAAATATATTCCATTTATGAAGAATCTTTTAAAAGAGAATGGCCTTCCGGAAGATCTGGTCTATATGTCTCTGATTGAAAGTGGGTTTAACCCTTATGCCTACTCCAGGAGCAAGGCCTCCGGACCTTGGCAATTTATTTACCTTACCGGGAAAAAGTATGGACTGAAGGTCAATTGGTGGGTAGATGAGAGAAGAGATCCCGAAAAGTCCACCATTGCGGCAGCCAAATATCTTAAAGACCTTTACGACATGTTTGAGTGTTGGTATCTCGCCGCTGCGGGTTATAATGCCGGGGAGAACAAAATCGCCAATGCGATGAAGCGCTACCGAACAGAAGACTTCTGGGAACTCACCAAATATCGGTATTTAAAAAAGGAGACCAAAGACTATGTTCCTCAGATGATCGCAGCGGCCCTTATCGCAAAGGACCCAGAGAAATATGGCTTTACCAATATCGAATATGAGGAACCCCTCCAATATGAAAAAGTGAAGGTTCCTGGGCTGACGCCGCTTTCTCTCATTTCGAAGGCCTGTGAAGTCTCCCTCGAAGAGATCAAAGACCTAAACCCGGAACTCCGTAGAGGGGTCACTCCTCCTGAAGAATCTGATTATGAAATTAAAATTCCTTATGGATCAAAGGAAAAATTCATTAAAAACTTCGAGACGCTTCAGCCTCTTGCGAAGTTTCAGTTTAAAACCCATACGGTCAAGAAAGGAGAAACCCTTCCAAAAATCGCAAGACTCTACCGAGTGGAGGTAGAACCCATTGTCGAGATTAATCGGCTCGATGGCTCAAGTCGAATTCATAAAGGGATGACCCTCCTAATTCCCCTTTCGAAGGATGAGGAGGTCAAACCCCCAGTGGTTGCGCAAAAGAAGAGAAATGGAAACAACCTTCAACGAAATTCTGAAGAGATCATCTACACCATTAAGAAAGGGGATACCTTGTGGAGCATCGCCAACGAGATGGGTGTGAACATTGGTGCCCTGAGCCGCTGGAATAATCTTCATCCTGACCAAAAGATTGTTCCAGGGGATAAACTTAAAATCCGAATGTCCGCATCGGCCGAAACTCCCCCCAGAGGGAAAGGAGAAAAAGAGATTATTTATACGGTAAAGAAGGGAGATTCCCTCTGGAGCATTGCTCAAAGATATCAAGTAAGCGTTTCAGAAATTCGCACCTGGAATCATCTGGATGGTTCAGACGTGATCTATCCCGAAGACAAGTTAAAAATCAGGGTGAAAGGGTCTAAATCTTCAACTCCAAATTGATCATATCCCCCCTTGTAAACCCCATCGCATGGAAGAATTGAAGAAGATCCCAATCGTTCCAGCTGACCAGAGTATAAATGGTCTTTACCCCAAGGGTCTTTAGGTTTTTTACCATTTCATAGACCAGGGCTTTGGCTATTCCCTTTTTCTGAAAATCCGGATCGACTCCAATCGTATCGATCCAGCCAACGGTTTCAGGAACCCCAAATTCCCAGCCGCTGACATCGCCAAGGATAAACCCTACGACCCTTCCCTCGACCTCGACCACTAATGAGGTTAAGGATGGTTGACACTCCACCCTCTCCAACTTTCTCTCCCAATACTCCCTTCGACGTTCACCAAGGACCTTCTCATCTATCTTTACAATGGCCTCCAGGTCTGCTCTTTTTAAAGGCCGAATCAATAAATTCTCTCCCCCGTGCATCTCCTACACCTTTTTTAATAAATTAAACAAAGCCCCCAGTGTTTTGTCAAGAAAAATAAGCGAAGATTTCTGGAGGTTTCAAAACTCTCATAATTTTTACTTGACAAAAGGGATTTTTTGTATACAGTATACATTAATATCTCTTATGGAAGGGTGAATTGAGAAGAAAACTTTCAAGTCCATCGTTAAAAAGGATAAAAATCGATGAACCTACCTCCATTTGAATTTACTCAACCTCAAACCCTCCAAGAGGCCTGCTTCCTCCTTCAAGAGCATCAAGGGAAGGCAGTCCTATTGGCGGGAGGCACTGCCCTGGTGGTCGGCCTTCGTTACAGGCTCTTAAAACCCGCCATTGTAATTGGCCTAAAAGGTTTGACCAGCCTGGATTATCTATCCCAAACCGAAAACGGTGGGCTGGCGATCGGTTCGATGACCTCCTTGGAGAGTTTAGAAAAATCCCTCTTGGTTTTAAATCAATATCCTTCTCTGATTCAGGCCATTCGGATGATCGCTGTTCCTCCCATTCGGAATAAAGCCACTGTGGGAGGAAATCTCTGTCTCGATACCCGCTGTATCTTCTACAACCAGTCCGAATTCTGGAGAAGCAGCCAAAAGACCTGTTTTAAATTGGGAGGAGATCTCTGTCATGCGGTAGAGAAGGGCAAACGTTGTCAGGCAGTCTATCAAGGGGATCTTGGTCCCCTTTTGGTCTCCTTAGGAGCAGAGGTAAGAATCGTCTCCTCAAAGAGTGAGAAAATCATTCCCTTAATGGAGTTCTTTACGGGAAGAGGGGAGAGGCCAAACTGTCTTGAGCCTGATCAAATCCTTGTGGAGGTGAGGCTCCCAGCCCTTGGAGAGGGGGTCATATCAACCTATGAAAAACTTCGGGTCCGCGAGGGGATGGATTTTCCAATGGCAGGAGTAGCCTTGATGTTAAAGAAGAGCCCCCATGGCACCATCGAACAGTCCAAAATAGTGCTTGGAGCAGTAGGGTCTTCTCCAATAGAAGTGCCCAAGGCTTCAGAACTTCTCCTTGGTCAAAAACCTTCTGAGGAACTCCTCCACCGCGTGTCCGAAGAGGCCATGGAGGCGGCCCGACCGGTCCCCAACCTCATTATAAACGCTGGCTATCGCAGGAAAATGATTGGGGTGCTTATGAGACGGGCATTACGGAAGGTCTTGGCGATTTAAGCCTCATCACCGGGAAACGAGATTCATTTTAAACGAAACAGATAAGGGAGAGTTATGAAAAAGATCCATGTCTCACTCCATATAAATGGCAGAATGGAGAGCCTTGAAATTCCTCCTTACCGGACCCTCTTGGAGGTCATCCGGGAAGATCTAAAACTTACTGGAACGAAGTCCGGGTGTGAAGATGGAACCTGTGGAGCCTGTACGGTTTTACTTAACGGGACCCCTGTCCGCTCTTGTCTCCTTCTCGCAGCGGAAGTCCAGGGGCAAGAGATTATAACGATTGAAGGACTCGCTGATGGAGAGAAACTTCACCCCGTTCAGGAAGCCTTTGTCAAATTCGGGGGCACCCAATGTGGATTCTGCACCCCAGGAATGATCCTCACAAGTAAAGCCTTTTTGGATAAAAATCCCTCTCCAACAGAAGAGGCGATTCGTCAAGCCCTCTCTGGGAATCTATGCCGATGCACCGGTTATACAAAGATTGTCGATGCGGTGAAGTCGCTTACCCCTCAACCTCCTCCTCTCGAAAAGGAGACTCCTGTTTCTAACTATTCGGTGGTTGGGAAGAGGGTCCCTCGAATTGACTCCGTCCCCAAAGTGAAGGGGGATATGAAATATTCTGCTGACCTCTATTTACCTGGGATGCTTTATGCCAAAGTCCTCCGGAGCCCTTATGCTCATGCCAGGATCCTGAACATCGATACCACTCGGGCGGAAAAGCTTCCTGGAGTGAGAGCCATTATCACCGGTAAGGATGCCTTACCTTACAAATGGGGCGTCTTTGCCTATACCCGGGACATGCAGTTCCTTCCGACGGACAAGGCCCGTTTCTTCGGTCAAGAAGTGGCTGCAGTGGCTGCCATCGATGAGGAGATTGCTCAAGAAGCAGTGGAGTTGATAAAAGTTGAGTGGGAACCCTTACCCTATGTCCTCGATCCTGAAGAGGCACTGCTTGAGGGGGCTCCCCAGCTTCACGAGGACAAACCTGGAAACGTCAGCGTCCGAATCTTTGTGAATGAAGGGGATGTGGAAAAGGCCTTTTCAGAGTCTTATCTCGTTGAGGAAGGCCGATTCTCTTCTCCAGAAGAGAGTTATTGCCAGTTGGAGAACTATGCGGTGTTGGCCAACTTTGATAGCACGGGGCTCGATATCTGGTGTCCCAACGCAGGGCCTCATATGAAGGCAAGACCGCTTAGCAATGCACTGGGAATTCCTACTTCTGAGGTTCGCGTTCGTAAGATTGGGGTGGGTGGACATTTTGGAGGAAGGTCCGAGATCTCCCCTGCAGATTTTATGGCCGCTCTCCTCTCGAAAAAATCTCGTCGTCCGGTTAAATTGGTCTACACCCGAGAGGAGAATTTCAACTGTGTGCGACAGGTCCATAGCAGTATTACGAACTGCCGGGTGGGGGTGGATCGTGAGGGAAAGATTACTGCAGTGGATATGAAAGTGATCATGGATGGGGGGGCTTATGCCAGTACTGGTCCCATTGCAGCCTCTGTGGCTTATATCATGATCGAGGAGGCCTATCAATTTCCCAATCTCCGTTATGAGGCCATCCGGGCTTACACCAACAAACCCCCTCGTGGAATGTATCCCCATCACCCTCGAACCACCTATGCGGGATTGGAATTGCTTCTCGACGCCCTTGCCGAGAGACTTGGGATGGACCCTCTCGAGTTTAGAATGAAGAATGCCGTTTACGAAGGATATATCACTCCGACACGAACGGTGATCACCTCTTGCGCTGAAGTCGAAACCATGCGCCTGGCTGCGGAAAAGGCTGGCTGGAGAGAGAAACGTGGCCATCTGCCACCTTATCGGGGCATAGGAATGGGGTGTAGTTCGATGATCAGTGGATTTCCAATGGGCATCCGTGGAGGGTCTGCAGCCTTTGTGCGGTTTAATGAAGATGGTGACGTTACCGTGATTTCTGGAGTGATGGATAATGGGCAAGGCAATGATAGTATGATTGCTCAGATTGCCGCTGAGGAGTTGGGAATTCCGCTGGAAAGAGTTAAGGTGATCACAGGAGATACCAGTGTCACTCCTTCTGACCAGGGAGCTTACTCTCAAGCCTCTACTTTGATCTCCGGAGGTGCTGTCAAGGCTGCAGCGGCCGATGCAAAGGAACAGCTCTTGGAGGTTGCTGCGCAAATGCTGGAGGCCAGAAAAGAAGATCTGGTGGCGCGAGAGGGGCGCATCTTTGTGAAGGGAGAACCGGAGAGGGCAATCGATATCTCCAAGGTGGCTCGAACAGCCCTATCCCAGAATCGGGCGATCCTGGGCCGGGGTGATCGCTGGCCCGATGCTGATCCCAAGCGTGAATGGATCAAAAACCCTCGGGGTCAGATTGCCTCAGCATTTTCCTTCGGGACGGCTGTGGCTGAGGTTGAGGTAGATCCAGAGACAGGAAAGGTGAAGATCCTCAATATGGTCGCAGCCCACGATTGTGGCTATCCAATTAACCCTATGGCTGTGGAGCAGCAGATCCAACGTTCCGCCATGGAAGGAGGCCCCCAAGGGGTCCTCTTGGAAAAGCACGTCTGGACCAACAAAGGTCAGAACCTTAATGCCAACTTTTCGGACTATTGGTTTCCACTCTCCACAGATGTGCCCAATATCGATCCCATCATCGTCACCTCCCATGATCCCTTTGGACCTTTTGGGGCCAAAGAGGGAGGGTTATCCATATCGGTGGCTATGGTTGGAGCAATGGCCAATGCCATAAGGAATGCGATTGGCGTAATGCCAAAAGAACTCCCGATAACCCCCGAAGTCGTATTACGTATGCTTGAGGAAAAGAAATCAAAATAAATAAGGGGAAGAAAAGAAAACTCTACCCAGGAGGAATCATATGCGGGTGATCGTAGTCGGTGGCACAGGAACAATGGCCCAGGGAGTGGCCCGAGATCTGATCAAACAGGAGCGAATTAAGAAGGTTGTCTTAGGGGATATTAATGTAGACCCCAATCGGGTTCAAGAGAAGTTGCGGTCGAGCGAAAAGATCTCTCTCAGCCGAATCGATGTCAATGATCATCAGGGTCTGGTCACGGCCTTCAAAGAGGTGGATGTGGTCATCAACTGCGCAGGCCCATTTTATAAGACCGCAGTCCCGGTGGCCAAGGCAGCGGTTGAAGCGAAGGTCAATTATATTGATATCTGCGATGACTATGAGGCTACAGAGATTCTTTTTACTTCTGAAATTGATCGATTGGCCAAAGAAGCAGGGATCACGGTTCTCACAGGAATGGGATCAGACCCGGGAACAAACAATGTGATTGTGAGATGGTATGCGGATCAATTGGATCGTGTGGAGGAGATTGATCTATTCTGGGTCGTCAGTATTGCTGAACTTTCTGGTGCCGCCTGGGATCATAGCCTTCATATGACGTTAGGGAAGATTCCCCAATATCTTGATGGGAAGTTAGAATATGTGGAAGGGGGAACGGGTGAGGAGGTGGCTCAGTTCCTTGAACCCCTTGGCACCTGCGTAGTCCGCTATGTGGGCCATCCTCAACCCTTAACCATCCCTCGATATATTAAAGATGTGAAAAGGGTGGTGGTCAAGGGTGCACTCATCCCCTCTTGGGTCGATCAGCTCATTAAGGAACAGAAGGAGACAGGTTTTCTCAGTAAAGAACCCGTAGAGGTAAAGGGAGTCAAGGTGATTCCCTATGATCTGACTCTAAAACTATGGGAAACTATCCCCAATAATAGGGAGAGGGGTCCCTTCTCCTCTGGTTTGAAGGTGATCGTCAGGGGGGAGAGGGAGGGGAAACGGGTTACCTACACCGCTGATATCGCTGGCAGGATGGCGCCAGGCACAGGGCTTCCTGCCTCCATTGCTGCGCTGATGTTTGATGAAGGTGAGGTGAATGTGAAAGGGGTCGTGGCTCCGGAAGGCTGTATTCCTCCGGGGAAATTCCTTTCTGCCCTCATCCAGAGAGGTGCCAGAATCCATCAAACGAAAACCGTCCAATCGATTCTTATGATTTAATCTGAATCCCTCATCGTTAAAGGAGACCCTCTATGAAAGAAGCCAAAAAACTTAATCTCAAAAGAAGCCAGGAACTTTTCGAAGAGGCCAAAAAATTGGTTCCTGGAGGAGTGTTGGGTGCAAGGAAACCGAGCGATTTTATCGAAGGGGAGTATCCCATCTTTCTTGACCACGGAAAGGGTTGCAGGTTAACCGATGTGGATGGCAATGAGTATATCGATTTTATGTGTGGCTATGGACCGATCATCCTCGGCTATCGTGAAGAAGAGGTGGATGAAGCGGTCATTCGGCAGATTCGGGAGAAGGGTTTCTGTTTCACCCTCACCCAGAGGTATCAGAATGAACTCGCCGAAACACTCCGCCAACTCGTTCCGAGTTCGGAGATGAGTATTTTTTTAAAAACAGGCTCTGATGCTACCACGGCAAGCATCCGGATCGCAAGGGCCTATACCAACCGGATCAAGGTGATGCGATGTGGCTATCACGGATGGCATGACTGGTGTGTGGAGATGAAGGGAGGCATCCCTGAAAAACTCTTCGAAGATGTTTACGAGTTCCGGTATAACGACCTGGATCAACTCAAAGACCTAATGAAACGACATGGGGATCAAACTGCAGCAATTATCATGACCCCCTTTGGTCATCCGCTCCATCAAAAGATGGAGGAGCCTAAACCCGGATTCCTTGAAGGGGTAAGAGAGTTGGCTCATCAGTATGGAGCGGTGTTGATTTTTGATGAGGTCCGAACCTGTTTCAGGCTCAGAATGGGCGGGGCACAGGAACTCTATGGGGTCATCCCCGACTTGACGGTTCTTGGGAAAGGAATGGCCAATGGCTATGCCATTAGTGTCGTCACAGGGAGGGCAGAAGTCATGATGGCCGCCGCTCAGAAACTTTTTATCTCCTCTACCTTCTTTCCGAACAGTGACAGTTTTATCGCTGCCCTCAAAACGATTGAAATCCTCAAACGGGATAATGTCCTTGATAGGATATGGGAAAGAGGAGGGCGTTTCCTTAAAAAGATTCAGGAGATCATTCCCAAATATAAAGTCGGGGCTGAATTAAGTGGCGTTGCCCCCATGTTCTTTATCACCTTCAAACGAGATGAAGCAGGGACGCATCGGGCCAGGCGTGACGAATTCTATACCCAACTGATCCGCAGGGGAATCTTCTTCGCTCCCCACCACCATGGATATATTTGCTACAGGCATACGGAGCAGGATCTGGACCTGGCAGCCCGAGCGATTGACGAAGCCTTTGCTTATCTCAACGAAAAATATCAAATCGCTCTTTAAAGAGGAGAGGAAGAGATGAAGGTGAATAAGATTGATCATATCTGTATTGCAGTCAAAAGCGTCGAGGAGGCAAGAAAGATCTGGGAGCCTGTATTAGGAAAATCGAAACCGGATGACACCTATGTGGATGAACTTGAAAAGATTAAGGTCGCAAGATACTGGTTGGGAGAGGTGGGATTGGAACTGATGGAATCGACCACCCCGGATGGAGAGGTGGCCAAATTTATCGAAAAGAGGGGGGAGGGGATTATGGTCCTAAGCCTCAATGTGGATCATACCCGTTTGGCGATCGAGGAACTGAAGGCGAAGGGATACCCTTTTATCGGAGGGGCGAGACCATTTCGAGACTCCGAATTCGCCTTCATCCATCCCAAGAAGATGAATGGCGTATTACTCGAGTTAATTGACTATAAATGGGAGGAGTTTGAAAAAGGGAAGCCTTAGTGCGCTTCCCTGAGAGCCCTTTCAAAAACATTTAAGATTCAATTAGGTTCTTCACTGAAATTTCTAAAAAAACAGAAATCTAAGGAATCATTTTTTGGAATCTATGTAATCAGAGAGCGAATAAGGATTTTTTTTCAACGGCTCTCTCACTTAAATCTTGACAACCCCAAAAATTATTGATATTTGAAATTCTACTTTCAACGGTGGGGGATTCCAAAAAACAAACAATCATCAGAAAAAGGAGGTGATAAAAGAGAAGGATCCACCCCTGAATTAACCCTATCTCAAAAAGGAGGCGATTATGAAGGAGTACAAAGTATTTTTAAGAGAGGATGAGATTCCAAAACAGTGGTATAATATTCAAGCCGACCTTCCCACCCCCCTTCAGCCACCCATCCATCCTGCCACAGGACAGCCGATTGGTCCGCAGGATCTTGCTCCGGTCTTCCCCATGAACCTTATTGAACAAGAGGTAAGCCAGCAGCGTTGGATCGATATCCCTGAAGAGGTGATGGAAAAATACCTTATCTGGAGGCCTACCCCCCTTCACCGGGCCCATGCCTTTGAGAAAGCCTTGGGGACGCCTGCACGAATCTATTATAAGAACGAAGGAGTTAGCCCTCCAGGAAGCCATAAGCCCAACACCGCTGTGGCACAGGCCTATTACAACAAAGCCTTCGGGATCAAACGAATTACCACTGAGACAGGTGCAGGGCAATGGGGGAGTGCGCTCAGTTTTGCCTGCTGTCTTTTTGGATTAGAGTGTAAGGTCTATATGGTCCGGATCAGTTATGACCAAAAACCCTACCGGCGCCTGATGATGAATACCTGGGGAGCCAACTGTGTCCCCAGCCCAAGCAAAGATACCAATGCAGGCCGAAAGATTCTTGAGCAGACCCCTGATTCTCCCGGAAGCCTTGGGATTGCCATCAGCGAAGCCATTGAAGATGCGGTTACCTCCAAAGACACCCGATACTCTCTTGGAAGCGTTTTGAACCATGTGCTCATGCATCAGACCATTATTGGTTTGGAGGCAAAGAAACAGTTAGAGAAATTTGGAGAGAAGAAGGTCGATGTGGTGACCGGCTGCGCAGGGGGAGGAAGTAACTTTGCTGGCCTTGCTTTTCCCTTTGTTCTGGATAAGATCAACGGAGCCGATATCACCATTATCCCTGCTGAGCCAACGTCCTGCCCCACCATGACCCGTGCGCCCTTTGTCTATGACTTCGGGGACACCGCCGCGACCACTCCCCTTCTTCCGATGCATAGCCTCGGCCACGCCTTTATTCCACCGCCCATCCATGCTGGAGGACTTCGTTACCATGGGATTGCTCCTCTTCTAAGCCAACTCATCATTGAGGGATTGATCGAGCCCCGAGCCTACAATCAATTGGAGTGCTATGAGGCAGCGGTTCTCTGGGCAAGGACCGAAGGACAAATCCCAGCCCCAGAAACGAGCCACGCCATTTGTACAGTCATTGAGGAGGCCAAAAAAGCGAAACAGGAGGGCAAGGAGAAGGTCATCCTCCTCAACTGGAGTGGACACGGCTTGATGGATCTGGGGGGATATGACTCCTATTTTACTGGAAAACTGGTCAACTACCCACTCCCCGAGGAAGAGATGAAGAAATCTCTGAAAGGGATTGAAGGATTGCCAAAACCCAAGATGTTAAAAAAGGGAAAACCTGTTTAATCCTTCCCATCCTACGGGTCTAAAAGGCCCGTAGGATTTTTTTTGATATCGATGGTGATTACCTAATCGAATGATTGAAGAACATGATGCGTTGACCATTCGCTGTCCAATGTTAGGAGGAGAAGTCCCTTTTCGCTATTGCCGAACCCTCAATGAGGAACTTCCCTGTCGTAAAATTATTATTTGCTGGGAATTTCGGATGGAGATTGGAAAATTTCTCAGCGACCATTATTCCCTTGATCAAATCGAGAAGGCCCTGTCCCCTCCTACCAAAACAAGAATTGAGACCATTCTCGAACTGATCGAAAAAGCCAAAAAGAGTAAGGAAGAGGAGTAACGGGATGATCATCTCTGACCGCTTGATGAACATAAAACCCTCAGGGGTGAGACGTATCTTTGACTTAGCCCGACAGATGAAAAACCCTATCAATCTGAGCATTGGAGAACCTGACTTTGATATTCCTACCCCCCTTAAAGAGGAAGGGATCGAATGGATTAGGAAGGGATTTAATAAATATACCCCTACCCAGGGAATTCCTGAGTTAAGGGAGAAGATTGCTGAGCATCTAAGAAAGAAGGGGATTTATTTTGAGGAGGTGATGGTCACGGCTGGAGTGACAGGAGGGCTCCTTCTCGCAAGTCTTACCCTGATCAATCCAGGTGACGAGGTGATCATTCCTGATCCATTCTTTGTCATGTATGAGTATCAAGTCCTTCTGATGGGGGGCATCCCTGTCTTTGTGGACACCTATCCTGACTTTCGTCTTAGAGAAGAAGAGATGGTCCCAAAGATCTCAAAGAAGACCAAACTCATCATCATCAACAGTCCCAATAATCCAACAGGGTCAATCTACCCCTTAGAGGATTTAAAGATGGTGGTGAGAATTGCACGGGAGAGAGATCTTCTCATTCTCTCTGATGATATCTATGACCACTTCGTCTTTGATGCTCCCTCCTGTCCCACGATTGGTCAACTTTATGAGAAGACCCTTACCCTTGGTGGATTTTCCAAGGGCTGGGCAATGACAGGATGGAGGTTGGGCTATGTAGCAGGTCCCCGCGAGATCATTCAGCAGATGATCACCCTCCAGCAATACACTTTTTCCAGCGTCAATTCTTTTGCTCAAAAGGCAGCGGTCAAAGCCCTCGACTACCCTATGGAGGACTACATCCTTGAATACCGGAAGAAGAGAGACCTTATCTATGAAGGCTTAAAGGAGAGATTTAAGGTCCAGAAGCCCCAGGGGGCTTTTTATATCTTTCCTGAAGCCCCTGGGAGAGATGGGGATGCCTTTGTAGAGAAGGCGATTCAAAACAATCTCTTTATTGTCCCTGGGAGCGTCTTTTCTAAAAGGAAGAGTCACGTGAGAATCTCCTTTGCTGCCTCGGAAGAAACCCTTCTTAGGGGAATTGAGGTCCTGAACCGAATCAGTTAGAATGAAATTAAGGAAGAGATAGAGTAATATGCCAGTGGATTTACAGGCCGTCTGCGAGATCATTGAACAGCATGGTTATCAAAAGGCATCTCTGATTGGAATCCTTCAGGACATTCAATCCAGGATGAACTACCTTCCACGAAAGGCCCTGGAGCAGGTTTCTAAGAGTCTCGACATTCCTCTTACCACCATTTATGAGGTGGCTACTTTCTATAAGGCGTTCACGCTTGAACCCAAGGGAAGACATACGATCCAGGTCTGTTTAGGGACAGCCTGTCATGTAAGAGGAGGGGCAAGGGTTCTCAACTATCTTGAGAATCGATTGAAAGTAAGGTGTGGCGGGACAACGAAAGACCTTGCTTTTTCCCTTGAGAGTGTAAACTGCGTTGGGGCTTGTGCCTTAGGGCCAATCCTCATGGTGGATAAAAAATATTATGGGAAAACCAATCTCAGTAAAATTGAGGCCATTCTCGAGAAATATCAAAATTCTAAACCGAGCGATTCGATTGGAGTCGAGTCCCTGAGAAATCAAAAGCAATGAAGCAATGAGTCTTCCTCTCAAGAATATTTCAGACCTTCGGACCCTGCGTCAATCCCTCCAAAAATCGAGAGATAAGAATAAACCCTGTATTACCATCTGTGCAGGGACTGGTTGCCAGGCCACAGGTGCTTCAGAACTGGTTGAAGCGTTTAGAAGGGAGATCCTCCGTCAACATCTGGAAGGGAAGGTAGAGGTTCGAGCCACCGGGTGCCACGGTTTTTGTGAACGAGGTCCTCTGGTAGTCATCCGACCTGAAATGATCTGCTATACCAATGTGGATACGAAGGATGTCCCTCAGATCTTGACCGACACTGTTCTGGGTGGAAAGGTGATTGAAAAACTTCTCTATCAAAACCCAGAGAGCGAAGAAAGGGTGGTTCATGAATATGAGATTCCTTTCTATAAATTTCAGAGGAGGTTAGTCTTTGGAGCCAATGGGGAGATCGACCCCACCTCCATTGAAGACTATATCGCCATAGGGGGGTACCAGGCCTTGGAGAAGGTTTTAACCGAGATGAAACCTGATGAGGTGATTGAAACCATTAAGAGGTCTGGCCTGAGGGGAAGAGGGGGTGGAGGATTTCCAACCGGAGTGAAATGGGAGGCCTGTCGAAAAGCCGAAGGGAGAGAGAAGTTTGTCATCTGCAACGCCGATGAGGGTGACCCGGGTGCCTATATGGACCGTTCTCTCTTAGAAGGGAACCCTCACTGTGTGATCGAAGGGATGCTCATCGGTGCCTATGCGATTGGTTCTGAAGAAGGCTATGTCTATGTTCGAAATGAATATCCCCTTGCGGTCACCCATCTGAGCATCGCCATTGAACAGGCAAAGAAATATGGCCTTATTGGAAAGAGGATTTTAGGTTCTCAATTCAACTTTTCTCTTAAGATTAATCGTGGGGGTGGGGCATTCGTTTGTGGAGAATCGACCGCCCTGATGGCCTCCCTCGAGGGAAGAGTAGGGGAGCCAAGGGCAAAGTATGTCCATACCGTTGAACATGGCCTGTGGGACCAACCCACCAATCTTAACAATGTGGAGACCTGGGCCAATGTCCCGATCATCATCAATCGAGGAGCGGAATGGTACTGCTCCATTGGGACGGAAACCTCAAAAGGGACCAAGATCTTCTCCCTCGTCGGAAAGATCAATCATACAGGGCTGGTCGAAGTTCCCATGGGAATCACCCTCCGCGAGATCGTCTATCTGATTGGTGGAGGAATCCCCGGAGGAAAGCGGTTTAAGGCGATCCAGACCGGAGGACCTTCAGGAGGCTGTCTGCCTGAAAGTCTTCTTGATCTCCCTGTTGATTTTGATCGACTCCAGGAAGCAGGTTCCATGATGGGTTCGGGTGGAATGATTGTGATGGATGAGGATAACTGCATGGTGGACATGGCCAGATACTTTGTGAAATTCCTTCAGGAGGAGTCCTGTGGAAAGTGCACTCCCTGTCGAGAAGGCCTTCAACAGATGGGTGAAATCCTCAACCGAGTCTGCGAAGGGAAAGGGGAGGAGGGAGATATTGAACTCCTTCAAGACCTCTCCTGGGCGATGATCGATACCTCACTCTGTGGCCTTGGCATGACCGCACCCAACCCTGTCCTCTCAACCCTTCGATATTTCAAGGAGGAGTATGAGGCCCATATTAGAGAAAAAAGGTGTCCAGCCAAATTCTGTAAAGAGCTCATCTCCTTGTCAATCGATCCAGAAAGATGCACTGGCTGTGGAACCTGTCTCAAGGCCTGCCCTGTGGAGGCCATCACGGGCGAGAGGAAGAAAACCCACCTGTTGGATCAGGAGAAATGTGTGAAGTGCAGGGCCTGCTACGAGGCCTGCAAGTTTGAGGCAATCACGATAAATTAGATTGGGTTGAAGGATTTATTCTATGGTTACTCTAACCCTTAACGGTAAGAAGGTGAGGGCAAGAGAGAACTCTACGATTCTTGAGATCTGCCAGAAGCAATCCATCCCGATCCCAACCCTCTGCTATCACCCGGATTTAACACCTCAAGGTTCCTGTAGACTCTGCACGGTAGAGGTCATTCGAGGCGGAAGGAGCCGGATGGTCACCGCCTGTAATTATCCTGTCCGTGAGGAGATCGAAGTCAAAACCCATTCGGAAAAGGTGGTGCAGTTACGTAAAATTTTAGTGGAACTTTTGCTTGCCCGTTGCCCAAATGTTCCTTATGTCCAGAGTCTGGCAAAACAGCTTGGGGTTCAAAAGAGCAGGTTAAAAACCAACCCCCAAGGAGATAATTGTATCCTTTGTGGCCTCTGTGTCCGAACCTGCAGAGAGTTGGTGGGAGCCAATGCAATCAGTTTTTCAAAAAGAGGGACATTAAAAAAGGTCAGCACACCTTTTGAGGTCGACTCCGATCAGTGTCTGGCCTGTGGAGCCTGCGAATCTATCTGCCCAACAGGCGCAATCCAAATGGAAATGGATCGCATCCGGAAGATGAAACTCTCAGATACAGGAACGAAACGCTATTGCCGATATATGCGCCTGGGACTGATTGATTTTATGGTCTGCTCCAATGGTTTTGAGTGCTGGCGTTGTGAGGTGGATCAAAGGATGGAGGATCAATTGGGGACCCATCCTGTCTTTGCCCTCAAACCTGGGAAGAGAAACCCTCCTGTTCTCATCAAAGGATTCCATTTTTATCCGGAACGATTTTATAGCGAAGACCATCTCTGGGCAAAACCGATGGATCAGTGGGTGCGATTGGGTCTTGACGAAATGGCTTCTCTCTTCACCCTCGAAGCAGAATCGATCAAACTTCCTACTGTTGGAAGCCTCATCAAAAAGAATCAACCCCTTGCTGAAATAGTCTCTAATAGAAGAAGCGTTAAAATTCCATCTCCCATCTCAGGGGAAATCTTTGCAGTCAATCGAGAGGTGGAGGAGTTTCCCAATCTGGTCTGGAGGGACCCCTACCAGCGAGGCTGGCTGATCTTACTCAAACCCAATGATCCTGAGGAACTCTTTGACCTCTATCAGGCAGAAAAGGCAAAAGATTGGTTTACCAAACAGGCTGAGCGTCTGAACCATTTTTTATCCAAACAATCATCCAGGCTTCCCCAGAAGGAAAACTTACTGGATGCCCAATGGCTTAAAAAGATCGTTCGAAATAGATTCGATCCATTGAGAGAGATTCTGTGGAGAAAGGAGAAATCCTCTTCAAATAAGGGGGAAAGAGGGGGAAGAAAACCCAATTGACATCGAGCGGAGAAATGGAAAAGAAAGAACAGAGAGTCCTTCTTGGAAATGAGGCGATTGCCAGAGGATTGGTCGAGAGTGGGTGTCAATTCTTTGCCGCTTATCCGGGCACCCCCAGCTCGGAGATCCTTCCTGCAGTGGTTCGGTTTAAGAAGGAGAATAACCTTGACATTTATGTGGAATGGTCTACCAATGAGAAGGTGGCCTTTGAAAATGCTCTGGTCGCTTCCTACACAGGAAAGCGAACCGCTGTAGCCATGAAGCAGGTGGGGCTCAACGTGGCCACCGACCCTTTGATGAGCTCTGCCTATATTGGAACCATTGGAGGTTTTGTCATTATTAGTTGCGACGATCCAGGGCCTCACTCCTCTCAGACCGAACAGGATACCCGATTCATGGCGATGTTTGCAAAGATTCCTGTCTTTGACCCAGCCAGTGCCCAAGAGGCTCAGCAGATGTGTCCCATCGCCTTTGACCTTTCTGAAAAATTCCAGATTCCTGTGATTCTCCGTCCAGTGCTGAGGGTCTCTCACTCCCAGCAGAACATCACCTTTAATCCCATTCTCCGTTTTGAAAGAAAGGCCCATTTTCCCAGAAACCCTCAACGTTGGAGCGCCACTCCTCGATTCCGATTTATCCTCCATAAGCAACTTAACGAAAAACTTCAAAAGATTTCGGAAGAGTTTAATTCCCTCTCCTCTCTCAATTTTATCGAGCACGGGCAGGAGAAGGCCGTCTTTGGGATTATCTCGGGTGGGATCGGTTATGCGATTGCTCGGGACTGCCTCACTGAAATGGGTCTATGGGGAGACATTCCCATACTGAAGATTGGAACCCCTTTCCCTTTCCCCAACAAGATCGTGGAATCCTTCATCGAAAAGTGTGACCACCTCCTCATCCTTGAAGAGACAGAACCTGTCATCGAACTTCAGATTCGAGATAAATCAAAGATCATCGGTCGACTGGATGGGACCGTCCCCAATGTAGGGGAAATGCTTCCCGAAACCATTACCCATATTCTTACAGACCTCTGCAAAAGATTCTCAATTCCTGTAAGAGAAGAGACCTTAACGACTCCACTTGAAAAGATGGTTTCAAACCTCGGGTTGCCCATCCGCCGGCCTTCTCTCTGCTCGGGTTGTCCTCATCGAGCCTCCTTCTTTGCGCTGAAGCAGGCCTTCCCCAATGGAATCTTTCCCAGCGACATCGGTTGTTATACCCTCGGGATGAATATGGATACGGTGGATACCTGCCACGATATGGGTGCCGCGATTACCTTTGGAAGCGGTCTCTATCAAGCCTACCATCAGGATGGAAAAGAAGTTCCAATCATTGCTACCATTGGGGACTCCACCTTTTATCACTCAGGCCCTCAGGGACTTCTCAATGCGGTTTACAACGGGGCCAAATTTGTTCTGGTCATCCTGGATAATTCCATCACCGCCATGACAGGGATGCAACCCACTCCTGAGTCCGGGATGACTGCAGATGGGCATCCTGGTCGGGCTCTTTCCATTGAGGAACTGGTGAGAGGATGTGGCGTAAAATATGTTCGAGTGGTCAACCCTTACGATATTCGAGGGATGATTCGCGAAGTGAAGAAGGCCTACGCCTATACCAGGCAACCCGATGGAGGGATGGCGGTCCTCATTTCGCGCTATCCCTGTATCACCTATGAAAGAGAGATTCTAAAAACCAAACCAGTCAAGGTAGAGATTCGCCATACCCCTCCTTACGAGAAGGACCTTTCTCCCATGAGAAGTGGGGCGATTCCCCAATCCTATCTTCCCATCTATCGAGATAAGATTGCCCCTTGCACTGGAGCCTGCCCCATTCAGGTGGATGCCAGAGGATATATCGAACTTATCTCAAAAGGGAAGTTTGATGAAGCCCTAAAAGTTGTCCTTCAAAAGAATCCCTTTCCTGGAATTACGGGAAGATTGTGTGCTCGTCCCTGTGAAAAGATTTGTCGACGAGGAGAGTTGGACCAACCGATTGCCATAGACCTATTAAAGAGGTTTCTTGCCGACAGGTGCGAAACCCTTCCCTTTGAACCCATCTCAGGTCCTGAGAGGAAAGAGAGGGTTGCCATTATAGGGTCTGGTCCAACAGGATTAATGGCATCCCATGATTTGAGACGATTGGGTTACCGGGTCACCCTCTTTGAAGCCCTTCCGGTTGTGGGTGGAACGATGGCTGTTGGGACAGGCCGATTTCGATTACCTGAGGAAGTATTGAGTCGGGAGATCGAAGCGATTAAAAAATTGGGAGTCGAGTTCAAATTAAATACAAAAATTGGAAGGGAATACTCACTCAAAAAACTAAAAGCCCAAGGGTATCAGGCTATTCTTCTTGCCATTGGGGCCCATAAGGCCAATCGAATCGATCTTCCGGGATCCAATTCCAGAGGGGTGATAGATTCTTTGACATACCTTAAAAGGGTTGCTCTCCATAAAAAGATTCCCTTGGCTTCAAGGGTGGTGGTGCTTGGAGGAAATGAGCGTGCTTTAGATTCAGCCCGAACCGCCCTCAGACTTGGAGCCAGGGAGGTAACGATCCTGTTTAACCGAACTCAGAGGGAGATACCGGTGGAGGCCTCTGAAGTCCAGGAGGCAGAGGAGGAAGGAGTGGTCTTCAAATTTCTTTCAGTTCCCACCAGGATTTCGGTGAGAAATGGTAAGGCTTCAGGGGTCTATTATAAAAAGGCAGTTCTCAGCCCACCCACTAGTTCTGGAAGAACGAGAGTCTTGTCCTTAGAGGGTCCTGAAAGAAGGATAAGGGCAGACCTCATCATCACCTCTCCCACCTATGTCCCTGAGCTCTCAGGTTTTGGTGACACCATTCCTCAGACCTTCTGGAAAACGATTCATGTCGATCCCCTTACCTTGGCAACCCCTGTGGAGGGGCTATTTGCTGGGGGGGATGCGGTGACCGGTCCAAAGAATTTCATTGAAGCCCTCGCCGCAGGAAGGAAGGCCGCCCATTCCATTCATCGTTATCTCTGTGGTGAGGATATGAAAGCGGATAGAGAATCCGAAGGCATCTCCACAGAACTCATCACGGTCAAATTGGATAAGGTTGAACCCTCAGCGAGGATCGAGATGGGGATGCTTCCAGTTTCGAAGCGCACTAAAAATTTTAATGAGGTGAATCTTCTCCCTCAGGAGGAGGCCTTGATAGAAGAGGCAAGGCGATGCCTCCATTGTGGAGCCTGCACCTTCTGTGATACCTGTATGATTGAATGCCCTGAAGGCGCCATCTCCAAGAAAGACTCAAGGTATCAGATTGATTTTGATAAATGTACAGGGTGTAGGGTCTGTGTCCGCGAATGCCCCACCTCAGCCATTGAAATGCCTCCGGTGGGGGCATGCATTGCCTGTGGCTTCTGCCTCAAACGTTTTGAATGTCCCTCAATGATTCGGGGAGAAGATGGTCGGGTCAGGATTGACCGGTTGACCTGTGTGGACTGCGGCCTTTGTTTACAGGTCTGCTGTCAGGAGGCGATTTATCAAGTAGCCACTTAGAGAGGGAGAAATCACTGGTAAGGGAATATGATGAGCCCACAATCTATAATTTTAAATCCCCATTCTGAATTTAGAGGAATGAATGTCCAGATGATCATTTCAGGGGTGGGAGGTCAGGGGGTTTTACTCATCACGAGGATCTTTGCTGAGTTTGCCTTGAAAGAAGGGCTTCCCATTATTGGTTCAGAGGATCATGGGATGAGTCAGAGGGGAGGTTCTGTGATGACCCATCTTAAAATGGGTCATTTCGATAGTCCTCTTGTAAAAAAGGGAAGTGCAGATATCCTTTTATCCCTCGAAAAAAATGAAGCCTATAAAACCCTTCCTTATCTCAAACCCTCCACCCATGGTCAGGAGGGAGGCCTCTGCTTTATCAATGACCCTGATCCGAACTTTATGAATCCTGAAATTAAATCGTATCTTAAGGAGAGAGGAATCGAAATCTTTGTCTTTGGAGCAAGTCGATTTGCCATGGAGATGGGAATGGTTCAATCCACCAATATTGCTCTTATCGGTTTTGCAACCGCCCATCCAAGATTTCCTTTCCCTTATGAGAAACTCAAGTCAGCCATTGAAAGGGTTACCCATCCAAAATTTCGAGAAACGAACTTAAAGATATTTGAAAAAAGCTATCGAGAAGGTCAAAAAATTATTAAACACTAACCCAAGCTATTGACAACGTCAGATCCCAGTTTAGGCAAAGTGAAGGGGTAAGGTGGATTCTTTTAGAGTAATGACCTGATCCATTTATAAAACTGGTATCCTTACCATCACCTTATCCCAGAAATACTTTTTTATGCAATCCTCGATACAGAGGGAAAGGATGGAAGGTTCATATGGGAATTTATCGTGACCTCTATGACTTTGCAGCGAAGGCAGGGGCGCTGGAGGGTTATGTCTACCCTAAGGATAAAGTAGACCCAAGTTATCTCCCCTTGTGGGTCGAGCACCTGGTAGAACAATACCATCAACTTCCGTCTGAAGTCCGGGAGGAATTTCAAACTCTCTGCGATGGGACACTTGGACGAACCATTCGATCTCTTATTCCTCTCTTAGGTGAGGATCACGAGGTCGTTCAAAAACTGAAATCCATCGTGAAGGAACTTCCTTCCTCACCGAATGATTTTACCCATGGGAGATAGGATGTTTGAATTCAGTGAAGAGCAGAGGTTGATTCAGAAAAACATCCACGATTTCGCCAAAAAGGAGTTGGCTCCCAAGGCCCCCTACTGGGATGAAACACAAGAGTTTCCATGGGAGAGTCTGAAGAAAATGGCTGAAATTGGACTTACAGGGTTACGTTTACCTCCCCAATTTGGGGGATCAGGAGCTGACCTCATCTCCTGTGGAATTGCATTTGAAGAGGTCGCTCGCTATGACCATAATTGTGCAATTCTCCTTTGTGGAACCAATATCACCGGAAGGGTTTTGCTCCATGCCCCAGAAAAAATCAAAAATACTTATCTCCCAGATATTATCCGAGGGAAGGCCATCCTGGCCTTTGCTGCAATGGAATCAGATGCTGGGTCAGATATTCGGGCAATGAAAACGATAGCAAAACCTCATGGGAATCACTACCTGATCCATGGGGAAAAGTCGATGATCACCTTTGCCGAGGTGGCTCAAGCCTTTGTCGTGCTCGCGAAAATGGAACCCGTATCCAGAGAAGTGATCAGTTGTTTTATTGTTGAAGCCAGCAGACCTGGGATCGAAATCCAACCCCTTCAAGGGTTTGGCTGGAAAGCGACCAAATGGGGAAATGTAACCTTTGAAGAGGTTAAAATCCCAGAGGAAAATCTTATTGGAGAAAAAGGGAAGGCCCTCTCCATGTTAAAGGTTACCGTCCAGGAGCAGAGAGCCTTAACAGGGCTTATCGCCTTGGGGACGGCAAAGCAATCCCTTTGGGAAGCCATCGACTATGCCAAGGTCCGGAAGGTCTTTGGGAAACCCCTCGGGAAATTCGAAGGCATCCAGTTCAGGTTGGTTGAGGATTATACCTCCCTTGAGGCAGCAAGGCTTTTATGCTATCGGGCTCTCTCGTTGATTGAGAAGAATGAAGAGAAGGCTACCATCTGGGCAGCTATGGCAAACCTTATTGGAGGTGAAACAGCCTATCGAGTGGTCAATAACGCCATGGATGTCTTTGGAGGGATGGGATATTCCAAGGAACTTCCTCTGGAGCGATACTTAAGGGATATCAAAGCCATTCAAATTGCCAATGCCACCCTAAAAATGGAAATCGGCCAGGGCCTCTTAGGAAAGGATTTCATCCCCTACGCCTAAGAGAGAAGAGAAGTAACCCAAAGATGAGAGAGACGAATTCAAGGGAAAAATTTTTTTACGGTTATTACATGGTGGGAGCCTCTTTAATCATCATGTCCGCCATGTGGGGAGGTTACTATGCCTTTGGTGTCTTTTTTAAACCTGTGCTCAACGAGTTTGGATGGACAAGGGCCATGACCTCAGGGGCTTTCTCTTTGGCCTCGATGATGAATGGGCTATTAACCATCGGAATGGGATGGCTGACAGACCGGTTTGGCCCTCGACTAGTGATGACCCTCTGCGGCTTGTTCTTAGGTCTTGGGTTTATTCTGATGTCGCAGGTTCATGCCCCTCTCCATTTTTACCTCTCCTATGGCGTCCTGGTGGGAGCAGGGATGAGCGGCTCATTTGTCCCCCTCGTCTCCACAGTATCAAAATGGTTTCTCAAGAGAAGAAGTTTGATGACAGGAATTGTCGCCGCTGGCACAGGGGTAGGGGCCTTAACAGGACCAGTGATAGCCAGTAATCTGATCTCTCTATGGTTGGCGAGCCTCCTAGATAATGGGAGGAATGCTTTACTCCATCATCATTCTATTTGCCCAATTGATTAAAAAGGATCCTACCCAGGTGGGTCAACTCCCTTTGGGTGAAAATCCGATAGAATTAAAAGAGAAGGCGAAGAATAAAGGCCTCTCAATGAAGGAGGCCCTCTCTACCAGCCAATTCTGGATCTTCTTTGCCACAGGGTGCTGTTACGGATATTGTGTCTTTACCATAATGGTCCATATCACGCCCCATGCCATTGAGTTGAAAATCTCTCCAATGGTCGCAGCCAAACTCATTGCTACCATAGGGGGATTAGGAATCTTGGGTAAAGTGTTTTGGGGAAAGGTGGGAGATACCATCGGGAATAGAAAGATTTTAATGATAGGTTTTATTTTCGCCTTTGTCGCCCTGGTCTGCCTTGTCCCGATAAAAACAGTATGGGTGCTCTTTGCGGTCGTGAGTCTTTTTGGATTTGGATATGGAGGGATTACAGTCTCTCACTCACCCCTCATTGCTGAATTGTTTGGACTGAAATCCCATGGTTTGATATTTGGAGTCTTTAACATCAGTGTCATGATTGGAGGGGCCATGGGTCCATGGCTTACCGGCTATCTCTTTGACCTCACAGGAAGCTATCGGATTGGCTTTTTGCTCTCCTCAGCCATCGGTCTCTCCGGAATCATTCTGTCCCTATTTTTAAAAACGAAAAAATCAGCAAATAGAGAGATAAAATCCTTGATGGAGGAGGGACAAAGAATTGAGGGAAATTCTTAGCAAAATTAAAGAAAAAAGGATTGCTAATGTTGATATCTGACTCCTCAGTTACCCGAAGATAGTAGTTTGTTCGCTGATTCTTTAATTAGGGTGCAATTCCAATAATAATCAAAGGAACGGCTGGAACTCCACGACCCTGCCTTACGACATTATAAAACTCGCCCTCAAAATAGGGTTCGCCCGAACTCATATGTACCTGAAGCGATTTCATTGGTAGGATTTCAACGCCGACATCAATATGGTCGCCAACATAAAAGGCGTGATGTTTCACGAAGAGATCATACGCTACGAAGAAATATTTCCCAAATTGCACTTCGATAGCTACTCGGTCTTTAACAAAATCGGTCTGATTGTAACTGAAAATAGGCACTTCACCTGCTTCCTCGATTTCTTTCTTCTGTTCCTCCGGGGGCATAGTAAGTGTCTTTCGGATAAGTTTCTCACTTTTTGTAACCCAATAACTCACCCGACTTTCCTTCCAACTTTTAGCCCGTAGTAACCTTTTAAACTCGGAATTCATACCGATTGGACTATAAAGGATTTTACCCTTCATCGTTTTCTCTTTTGAAACTTTGGTTTTAAACCTCTCAGCATCCACATGATTTATAACAGACCTTATCTCCTGCTATAAATTAGGCTTATGACCAAGAAGATATTCAAGGCCATTTAAATGGGAATATGTCTCTATTATTTTCATCTCGATTGGTATTTGAGTTTCTTCTCTTTAATTAACAAAAGCTGTTTTGAATCTTTGGCTTTAGTCCAAGGAGCTTCGATTAAACTATTTCCTGCTTCAATTGGATCATATACAGGCTTGTACATTGGGCGTGTTCTTAATGTTCCAGCAAGTTCTTCGTGAATTCTGTCTTTGGCCAATTCGATGTACTTAGGAACAATTTCCGCACCTGCGCCTCTACGATTATGCCGAATAGCTGCGATTATTGAAGTCCCTACTCCAAGGAAAGGGTCTAAAACCCAATCCCCTTCGTTTGTCATTGAAAGCACAAGACGTTCGATCAATTCTACAGGAAATTGACAGGGATGCTCTGTCTTTTCTACATGGTTACTCTTAACATTAGGGATAACCCATAAATCCCCTGGATTTTTCCCAAGGGGGTTAGATGAATATTTGCCAACATTTGGACCTTTGAAGAATTTTTTTCCAGGATACTTCTGAGGGACTCTAACCGGGTCGAGATTAAAAGTATAATTATCCGATTTAGTAAACCATATAATGGTTTCATATCGGCCTGAAAATCGCCGGATACAATGTAAACCATGCTCAAAATGCCAGATAATACGATTTCTCATTTTTAGAGCTAAATCAGTAAAGATGGGATATAAAACCGTATCTAAGGGAATAATGGCACCATTTTCGACATAATTTCCTACTTGCCAACAGATACTTCCATTGGGGGATAGGCATCTTACACATTCCCGAATTACTGTTGCCTGTTGTTCAAGATAGGAGTCAAGTTTGAGTCGTCTCTCATATTCCTTACCAATATTATAAGGTGGCGATGTTACAACAAGTTTTATTGATTCGTCTGGAATAGTTTTCAGTAAGTCCAAGCAATCGCCAGGATACAATACAATGTGTTCTGATAATGAAAATCGATCAACTATTTTTCTTTTATCAAACATACTATCATAATAATAAAATAGTGATTTTATGTCAATAAGTTCAGCGTGTTGGGACCATTATTTTTTTAAATGAAATTGGGGTCTTGATAGGTTTTATATCAAAATGGAAAAGAACTTTCAAGGAAACACCAAAAGGATTGACAATCCCCTCTTTTTTGCAATATAAGATTAGAATTATTAAGTTCTGAACAATCCTTCTCCATGAATGAGAGGAGAGGGAACTAATAGACCCTGAGAGAAGTTCAGGATAAAAAGAGGGGCTTTTTGAAGGCATCAATCTTTATTGCCATATTCCTCTTTTTCTTTTTGATGGCCTGTGGGCCGAGGCATCGGATTGTTTATGAGAAACGTGTTCCTCCGACTGAAAAAAAGGAGGGATTGAAAGAAGCAACGGTTGAAAAGAGGGAAACCAGAGAGGTTCAATACGGGATCGCCTCCTGGTATGGAGGTGAGTTTCATGGGAGGCCCACCTCCAGTGGAGAAATCTATGATATGTACCAACTCACCTGTGCCCATAATACCCTTCCCTTGGGCACCACCGTGATGGTCACCAATCTCGAAAATGGAAAGGCCGTTGAATTAAAAGTCAACGACCGAGGACCATTTGTCAAGGAGAGGATCATTGACCTCTCATACGCCGCTGCCCAGATCCTTGGGATTTATGAAAAGGGAACCGCCCTGGTAAAAGTGGAAGTGATTGGTCCTATCATCGAACAGATTCAACGCTTCACCATTCAGGTGGGCTCCTTCATCGATGAACTTAAGGCCCAGAAACTGGCTGATCAGTTAAGAAAAGAGTTTGAAAGTGTCTATGTCACCACGGTGGAGACCCTTACTCAGAAATATCATCGGGTCAGGATTGGGCAGTTTGAAACAAGAGAAGAAGCCCTTTCCCTGGCTGAGAAGATCTCCCAGATGGGCCTCAAAGTCTTGATCACCAGCCGATAAAATAGGATCAGAGTTTGGACTGCGGAATGAGAAGGAGAACTCCTTTAAGTTCAAGGTTGAAAGTGTTAAGATAAGAAAGCCCAATCCCTGTTTGCATAGGAATGGGAACTTCCTTTTTTTTTCAACAGTTAAATGAAGATCAAGACACTTCTTCTCATCTCTCCAACCCTATTTCTTATCCTCTTAGCCGTCAATATCCTCTTTGTGGGCTCCCGGCCTCCCCAGAAGGTCAACCAACTGGTCATCAGTTCCATCGGGGATGCCTCCTTTCTCAATCCTGTTCTCGCTCAGGATTCTGCTTCGAGTGACATCAACTCCTTTATCTTCAATGGTCTGATCCGGTATAATCGAAACCTCGATGGGTTTGTGGGAGAATTGGCCGAGTCCTGGAGGGTCGAAAATAGCCATGAACCTAAAATCACCTTCTTTTTAAAAAAGGGAGTTCTCTGGCACGATGGAAAGGAATTCACGGCTCACGATGTCAAATTCACCTATGATAAGATCATGGATGAGAAGACTAATACGGTCAGGCGGAGCAGTTATGAACTGGTGAAGCATGCCGAGGTCATTGGCCCTTACACCTTTCGGGTCACTTACAAACAGCCTTTCTCCCCGGGCCTTGAAACCTGGAGCATTGGAATTATTCCGAAACACCTTCTTGAGAAAGAGGACATCAATACCACTGCCTTTAATCGGAAGCCGGTTGGAACAGGGCCTTTTCGTTTTGTAGAGTGGGTGACCGATGAGAAGATCGTGGTCGAGGCGAACCCTCGCTATTTTGAAGGAAGGCCTCGCCTGGATCGAATCATCTATCGAATCATCCCGGAGACCTCTCTAAGCGAGATGGAGGTTCTCACAAAGGGGATTGATTACTCAGGCGTCTTTCCCCATCAGTTTCAGCGGATGAGCAGGGTCCCTTTTCTTCAGGCCTATTCCCAACCAAGCCTTGGATATACCTATATAGGGTATAACCACAAAAATCCCCTCTTTCAGGACCGTCGCGTCCGCCTTGCCCTCACCCATGCCATCAATCGTGAGGAGATCGTTCAATATGTTCTCTATGGCTTAGGGACCGTGGCCACCGGTCCCTTCCCCAATCACCTCTGGTATTGTAATCCAAAGGTGAAACCCCTTGCCTACGATCCAAAGAAGGCTTGTGAGCTTCTGGCTGAGTCAGGTTGGAAGGATACAGATGGCGATGGCCTCTTGGATAAAGAGGGGAAACCCTTCCGCTTTACCCTCATCACCAATAGCGGGAATGAGACCCGAAGGGATGTCGGGGTGCTCATTCAGAGACAACTCCGTGAGATCGGAATCGACGTGAAATTTGAACTCTACGAGTGGAGCGTCTTTCTTAAAAATTTTATCAATGCAAGACATTTTGATGCCTGCATCCTGGGTTGGGGACTCTCGGTGGATCCCGATGCCTATGAGATCTGGCATTCCAGTCAGATTGAGAAGGGGTTCAATTTTATCTCCTACCGAAATCCCGAAGTGGATAAACTCTGGGAGGAAGGAAGAAGGGAATACGATATCGAGAAGAGAAAGAGGATCTACTGGCGGATTCATGAATTGATGGCTGAAGATCAACCCTATACCTTCCTCTATGTGCCTTTAGGCATCTCTGCTCTTCAAAAGAAGTTCTTCTTGGTGGAAAAGGATCGTTCGGGTAAAGAGATTCTTCAAGAAATCAAAATGGAGAAGGCAGGTCTGCTGTACGATCTTGTCAAATGGACGGTTCCCAGGGAGAGGGTTATCGAGAGATAAGTCATGGCTCAATACTTCATTCGGCGTACTCTTTATATGTTCATTACTCTGGTAGGGATCAGCATCATCTCCTGGGTAATCATCACACAGGCTCCTGGAAGCCCGATTGCGCTAACCCTTGATCCCAAGGTCTCGCCAAAGATCATTGAACAGATGGAGAAGAACTACGACCTTGATAAACCCATCTACCAACAATACTTTCTCTGGCTCAAGCGCCTCTTTACCGGGAACCTCTACTCCTTCAAGGATGGAAGACCGGTGATGAAAAAGATCGGGGAAAGAATCTGGAACACATTGTTGCTCAATCTGGTTGCGATGCTAATCATCTTCTCCCTGGCCATCCCTCTGGGCGTCTTTTCGGCAAGACGACAGTACTCTTTCATGGATCATTTGGGAACGCTGGGCGCCTATTTGGGAATCTCCATCCCGAGCTTCTGGCTTGCCTATCTCCTCATCTTAGGGACAGTCAAACTCTTTGGCTATCCTGTCCTTGGAATGAGGTCTTTTGTCACGGAGGATTTTAATACCATGGAGGTGATCCTGGATCGTCTCTGGCATCTGATGCTTCCCTCCCTTATTCTGGCCATTGGGGGAATTGCCGCCCTTTCACGGTACACGCGCTCCAGCATGCTTGAGGTGGTTCGCCAGGAATATGTCCGGACAGCCAGGGCCAAAGGGCTTCCAGAGGAGACGGTCTACTACAAACATGCCCTTCGCAATGCCCTGCTTCCCATCATTACCCTTTTTGGATTTCTCATCCCGGGCTTAATCGGTGGCTCCATCATCATGGAGACTGTCTTTGCCTGGCCCGGGATTGGACGGCTGGCCTACCAGGCAGTGCTTGCCAGGGACTATCCAGTGGTGATGACGATTAACACCATCACCGCTGTCCTGGTGCTGATTGGAAACTTCATCGCTGATATCCTCTATGGAATTGCAGATCCGAGAATTCGATATCAGTGAAGAAAATAGAAGTTTGATTTGGGTTGGTGTTTTGAAGATTGGAGTTTATTTCACCGATGGATGCTCAGGTAAAAACATTCTGGCGCTATTTTAAAAGAAACCGGTTGGCGGTGGGAGGACTGTTCATCATTCTCATCACCTTCCTCGTCGCTGGATTTGCCCCGATCATTGCTCCTCATGACCCTGGAAAGACGGATGTCTCTCTCAAATTAAAACCCCCTTCCCATAGGCACTACCTTGGCACAGACCAGTTGGGCAGAGATGTATTCAGTCGAATGCTCTATGGGTCGAGGGTCTCCCTTTCTGTAGGGTTTGTCGCAGTGGCCATCTCTATTCTTATTGGCATTCTGGTGGGAGCCTTGGCAGGGTATTATGGCGGATGGGTCGACTCCCTGTTGATGCGTTTTGTGGATGTGATGCTTTGCTTTCCTTCTTTCTTTCTAATCCTTACGGTGGTTGCCCTTCTTGGCCCCAGTCTTTTCAAAGTGATGGTGGTCATAGGGATTACGTCCTGGATGGGAACTTCCCGATTTGTTCGGGCAGAATTTCTTACTTTAAGGGAGAGGGATTTCGTCCAGGCAGCACGAGCCCTGGGGGTTAAGGACCGCAGGATCATCTTTCGGCACATCCTCCCCAATGCCTTAGCCCCGGTCTTTGTGACCGCCACCCTGGATGTGGCCACAGCGATTCTGGTGGAGGCAGGGTTAAGTTTTCTTGGATTTGGAGTTCAACCTCCTGCTCCCAGTTGGGGAAATATCCTTACTGAAGGGAGGACCTATATCTTTGATGCCTGGTGGCTAACGGTATTCCCAGGGCTGGCCATTCTGGTCACAGTTCTCTCCTTTAATCTTCTGGGTGAGGGATTGCGTGATGCCCTTGATCCAAGGCTTAGAGGAAGAAGGTAGTTGCCTTATGAACCCTGAGTTAACGAAGAAGCCCCTGCTTGAGGTTCAACATCTTTCCACCCATTTCTATACGGAGGATGGAGTCATCCGTGCCGTTGAAGAGGTGAGTTTTGAAATCCAATCTGGAGAGATCCTAAGCCTTGTAGGGGAGTCGGGGTGCGGGAAGAGCGTCACCGGGCTTTCCATCCTAAGACTCATCCCTTCCCCTCCTGGAAAAATCCTCAGTGGCCAGATTCTCTTCGAAGGAAGAGACTTACTGAGATTGGAAGAAAAAGAAATGGAGAGGGTCAGGGGGAACGAGATCTCCATGATCTTTCAGGAACCCATGACCTCTCTCAACCCCGTCTTTACCATTGGAGATCAAATTATGGAACCCTTGCTTATTCACCAGGGGTTGGATAAGAAGAAGGCCAAAGAAAAGGCGATCGACCTATTGGCCCGGGTGAAGATTCCTTCTCCTGAAATGAGAATCAATTCCTATCCCCACCAACTCAGCGGAGGAATGAGACAGAGGGCGATGATTGCGATGGCCCTTGCCTGCCAGCCTAAGCTTCTGATTGCAGATGAGCCCACGACTGCTCTGGATGTGACTATTCAGGCTCAAGTTCTAAGGCTTATCAAAGAGATCCAGAGGGAGATGGGAATGTCGGTCATGCTGATCACGCATGATTTGGGAGTGGTCTCAGAGATTGCTGATCGAGTGGCAGTGATGTATGCAGGTCGATTGGTTGAATATGCACCCCTTCCTACCCTCTTCGGTCAGATGCGTCATCCCTATACCAAAGGGCTTCTGGAATCGATCCCCCATCTGAAACAGAAGCATCAAAGGCTTAATGCGATTCCAGGTCAGGTCCCCAACCCTCTTGATCTCCCCTCAGGATGTAAATTTCACCCGAGATGTTATCTTGCAGTGGAGGCCTGTAAAAAGGAGGACCCCCCGTTCTTCCAAGTAAATGAAGGCCATTTCAGCCGATGCATTCGATGGAAAGACTGCGGTTAATTAAAGTGATGAGTTCAGAGTTAAGAGTTTGGAGATTAAAAAACCATAAACTTCGAAGACCGAACTAACTGCTTCGAACTAAAATAGTGAATATGCTCCTTCAGGTAACCAATCTAAAGAAGTATTTTTATAAGGGAGGTTTCTTTTCCACTGACAAGAAACCGGTGAAGGCAGTCGACGGGATCTCTTTTTCAATTCGAAGGGGAGAGACGCTGGGCTTGGTCGGAGAGAGCGGTTGTGGAAAGACGACTGCAGGAAAGGCGATCTTGAGACTGATCGAACCGACCTCTGGAGAGATTATTTTTGACGGGAAGGATCTTCTCTCTCTCGACCGAGAGGAGATGAGAGGATTAAGACCTCGGATGCAGTTCATCTTCCAGGACCCCTTTGAATCTCTTAATCCAAGAATGAAAGTGGCCGAGATTGTGGGAGAAGGGTTGGAAGTCCATGGAGTTGCCAAGGGGAAAGAGAGGGACCTAAGGGTGAAAGAACTTCTTGAGAAGGTAGGCCTTCACCCTCAGGATGCTCATCGCTACCCCCACGAGTTTAGCGGTGGACAACGCCAGAGGATTGGAATCGCAAGGGCCATCTCCCTCAATCCCAAACTGATTATTGCAGATGAACCGGTCTCAGCCCTGGATGTCTCGATCCAGGCCCAGATCCTAAACCTCCTGATGGATCTCCGTGATCAACTCGGGCTCACCTATCTCTTCATCTCCCATGACCTTCGCATTGTCAAACATCTTAGTGATCGAATCGCAGTGATGTATATGGGAAAGATTGTAGAGATGGCCCAAGGAGAAGAACTTTTCCAAAACCCCCTCCATCCCTATACCAAACTCTTGCTGAACGCCATTCCAAAATTAGACCCTACCCAAAAAATAGGGGAGATAGGGATGAGGGAGGAGGAGCCAGCCCCTATGTTCACGGATTCGATGTGTCGGTTCCTGGCAAGATGTCCCTACCGGATCGAAAGATGTTACGACGAAGCCCCCCTCCTTCTGGACAAAGGGAGTCAGCATTTTGTCGCTTGCCATTTATGATTTGCTTTTTTTAAAAAAAATATATTATGATTAAAAATTAAAATGAATCCCCATTGAGGGTTCTTAAAAGAAATTGGAGAGGCAATCTGAATGGATCAGGAAAAACTTCTTTTTTTTAAAGGGCTTCTTGAGGGAAGGCTTCATGCACTGCTTGAAGAGGCTGAGAGGCTGGCCAATGATATGCGCCAGGATCCAAAAGGGGATTTCCCTGACCCCACGGACCGTGCGACCTTAGAGTCGGATCGGAATTTCCTCCTCAGGATCAAAGATCGGGAAAGGAAACTGATCCAAAAAGTCAAAGAGGCGCTGGAGCGAATTGATGAGGGAACTTTTGGGATATGTGAATCCTGCGGGAAACCCATTTCAGAAAAGAGATTGATGGCCCGCCCTGTCACCACCCTGTGTATCGAGTGTAAAACCGAAGGGGAGAAACTTGAGCAAAGGGTAAGAATGAGGGGGAGGAGAATCAAGGGTAATTTCCCTTCATAATATCCACCTCGATAGAACCATTAACTCACATGCCTGAACTGAGAAAAGATCCGATTCATGGAAGATGGGTGATCATTTCGACGGAGAGAAGCCGAAGGCCCTCAGATTTTCCTCCCGAGACGCGAAAACCCTTAGGAGGGTTTTGCCCCCTCTGTGAAGGAAATGAAGACCGAACCCCTCCAGAAATCATCGCCTTCCGGAATAATGGAACTTTACCCAACACTCCAGGATGGTCTTTAAGAGTTGTTCCAAACAAATTTCCTGCCCTCCGGATCGAAGGAGAACTGGAGCGAGAGGGAGAAGGAATTTATGACAAGATGAATGGGGTTGGTGCCCATGAAGTCGTCGTGGAGACTCCCCTTCATTATGAAACGCTTGCCACCTTACCCCTCAAGGCTGTGGAGGATGTGCTCTGGGCCTATCGGGAACGGATCCTTGACCTCAGAAGAGATCCAAGGCTTCGATATGTTCTGGTCTTTAAAAATCACGGACTGGCCGCCGGGGCCTCCCTTGAACACTCCCATTCCCAGATCATTGCCCTTCCCATTGTCCCGATCCGGGTCCGCGAAGAGATCGAGGGTTCAAAAAATTATTTCAATTACAAAGACCGCTGTGTCTTCTGCGATATCATCCGTCAGGAAATCCAGACGAAAAGTCGGATCATCACCGAAAATGAGTCCTTCCTCTCCATTGCCCCTTTTGCCTCACGATTTCCTTTTGAGACGTGGATCCTCCCTAAGACCCATTATCCCTGTTTTGAGAATATGGAACCCTTCCTTTATCAGAAGGCTGCCGAGATCCTCTCAGATACCCTGCAGAGGTTAAAAAATGTGGTCAACGACCCTCCCTATAACTACATCATCCATACCTCTTCATCCCAGGAGACCGATAAGGAGTATTATCACTGGCATTTTGAGATCATGCCGAAGTTGACCAAGGTGGCTGGGTTTGAATGGGGAACGGGGTTCTATATCAATCCCACCCCACCTGAAGAAGCCGCCGAATATATGAGGGAAGCGAAATAAGCCCAATGGATACTTCCTCAGCCTATAATCTTTTAAAATCTTTTTTTTACCTCTCCACCTCCCCCCTCCCATTGGAAACCAAACTGGATCAGATGCTTCAATCTATCTCAGACCATTTCCATTCGGACCGTTGTCTTCTCCTGAAACCCGATCCCCTGAAGGAGGATGGACTCCTTTCACACTTGGCCCAAGAAGGTCACCCCCTATGGGGAGAAGAGGGGATGGACCCCAAAGGAATTTCTATTCTCCCTGAAGAGGAAGAACTCCTTTTGCCAGGTTTCGCTCTTCTTCCCCTATTGGGTGAAACCTCCTGTTCCGGGTTTCTTTATCTTGGTTTTTTAAAAAGAAAGGATTTTTCATTGGAAGAGAAGGACCTTCTTCTTCTCCTCGCAAAGGAGATAGGAAGGATCCTTCAATCCGATCATCTCCAAAAAGAGGCTGAGAAAAATCTCTCCGAGTTAATGGCCCTCCAAGAGATAGGAAAGGCCATCACCTCAACCTTAAAATTGGAGGATCTCTATGAGAAGATCCTCACCACAGGGTTAAAAATTTTAAGGGCCAGGGCAGGGGTTTTGAGGATTGAGGATAAGAGATCGGGAGAGTTGAGGATCAAATTTAGCCTCGGGGGTGATGACCCACATCCCCTGGACGAAAAGATTGCCCAAAGGGTCTTCTTTAGTCGAACCCCTCTTCTACTCAATCATTTCGGAGGAGAGAAATTTTCCTCTATCCTCTGTGCCCCCTTCCTCTCAGGTGGAAAATGTTATGGGACATTGACTTTCTATGATAAGGAAACCGATTCATCCATCTTTGACCAGAGGGATTTTCAACTCCTCCTGACCATGGCCCATCAAACCTCCTGTGCCATTGAAAATGCCTTAACTCACTATGAAACTTCCTCACTGGCTCAAGAATATGAGAAGAGGGCAAAACAACTTTCCACCCTATGGGAACTCAATAAAGCCTTGCTCACCACCGTGAATTTTGAACGCATCCTCCATTTGATGCTCACCGCCATTACGATAGGGGATGGGTTGGGCTTCAACCGGGCCATGCTTTTTATGTTAAATGAAAAGGAACAAACCTTGGACGGAACTATGGCGGTGGGACCTGATACGCCTGAGGAGGCAGGCCAAATCTGGAGCGCCCTTGCTCAGAGAAAAGGATCCCTCTCAGGTCTGATGGCAGAGATTTCAAACTCCTCCCCTAAGTCTTCCCAATTAAATTCACTGGTCAAAGGGATTCGAATTCCCCTCGAACGGGAGCAGTGCATTCTTTCGAGAACCATTTTAGAGGGGACACCTTTCAATATTCAATTTCCAAGATATGAAGAGGGTTGGATTCAAACTGGGTGTGGGGGGCAGTGCCAGTTAAGTTCGGAGATAGGATGTTCGATAGGGGCTCAATTGGGAAGAAACCCAAAGGCTTACTCCTTTTCCACGGTTCCCCTCTGGGGAAAAGGAAAGGTAATCGGGGTGATCGTGGTGGATAACCTCTACAATCAAAACCCCATCACGGAAGAAGATCTCCAATTCCTCAGCATGTTCTCCAATCAGGCAGGACTGGCCATTGAGAATGCCCTCCTATATCGAAATTTGGAAGAACTCCATCAAGAATTGGGGGAGATGCAATCCCATCTGATCCACCATGAAAAGATGTCGGCCTTAGGAGAGCTTTCGGCTACCATTGCCCACGAGATTAGAAATCCTCTCGTCTCCATTGGAGGATTTGCTCGTCGTCTCTACCAGAGTGTCCCGGAAGAGGCTCCTGAAAAGAGATATACTCAAACCATCATGACTGAGGTCTCTCGTGTTGAGAAGATCCTCAATGACCTTCTCAATTATACCCGGGATGAGTCCATCACCTTTCGAGAGGTCGAGCTCAAAGATCTCTTGGACGAAAGCCTGTCGATGGTCTCCAGTAAATTCACTGATAAGAAGATCAAGGTCGCCAAGCAATATTCCGATGACCTCCCAAAGGTTAGAGGGGACTACCATCAACTGAAACAGGCCTTCTTCCATCTCCTTGACAATTCCTATCAAGCCATGGAGGAAGAAGGGACCCTGTCCATTCGCCTCTCCCCAATAGAGAAAAATGGATCCCTTTTGGTTCGGGTGGAACTGGAGGATACTGGCAAAGGGATTGACCCTGAAAACCTTCACAACATCTTTAACCCTTTCTATACCACCAAGGATTCAAATCTGGGATTGGGGTTACCCATCTTTCATAAAATCATTACCTCTCATCAGGGTCAGATCGAGGTGGACAACCGACCAGGAGAAGGGGTAACCTTTATTGTTACCCTTCCTGCCATGGAGGCAAACCATGAAAAAGATCTTAGTCGTCGATGATGAGGAGAGTATCCGCTTCCTCTATAAAGAGGAGTTGGAAGAAGAGGGTTTTATTGTTGAATTGGCGCAGAACGGCAAGGAGGCACTTGACAAACTCTCCTTTTTTAAGCCCGACCTCATCACCCTTGACATCAAGATGCCTGTCATGGATGGGATTGAGGCCCTGAAGCGGATTCGAGAGATGGAGAGGCATCTGCCGGTCGTCCTCTGCTCCGCCTATGGAGAGTATAAACAAGATCTTACCACCTGGGCCTCCGATGCCTATATTGTCAAGTGTGCGGATTTGACCGAATTAAAAGTAACGATCCGAAGACTTCTGGGGATCCTATGAAAATAAAGAAAGCCGTCATCCCAGCCGCAGGTCTTGGGACAAGGTTTCTCCCTGCCACCAAAGTTGTTCCGAAGGAACTCTTGCCCATTGTGGACAACCCCATCCTCCAGCTCATTGTGGGGGAATCCGTCTCTGCAGGGATGGAAGAGATTGTCCTGATCACCCATCGAATAAAAGGATCGGTGGAACAATACTTCCGCCCCTCCATTAAACTTGAAGAGCATCTAAAGAAGAGAGGGGAGAAAGACCTCCTCCGAAAGGTTCAGGAGATTACGGGTCAGGTGAAATTGGTCTTTGTAAGACAAAAGAGTCCTCTTGGATTGGGTCATGCGATTCTTTGTGCTCAAAGGGTTGTGGGGAAAGAACCCTTTGCTGTGCTCTTAGGGGATGACCTGATCGATGCTCCAATCCCCTGCATCCGACAGATGATCGATCTTTATGAGAGATGGGGAGGGGCCTTCATGGCTATCCAGAAGGTCCCGAGGTCAGAGACTCAACTCTATGGGATCATTCAAGGAAAAAAGATAGAGGATCGAATCTTTAAGATAGAGGAGATGGTGGAAAAGCCAGAGAGAGGAAAGGCACCCTCCACCTATGCCATCATTGGGCGGTATGTCCTTCCTCCAGAGATCTTTGATATTCTAAAAAAGATTCCCCCTGATCACCGTGGCGAGATCCAATTAACCCATGGACTAAGAGAGTTGAAAAAGAAGATGCCTGTCTTTGGATATGAATTCATTGGGGACCGATATGATGCAGGTGACAAATTCGGATTTCTTCAGGCCAATATCGCCTATGGCCTCAAGCATCCAGAGGTGGGCCAAAAACTAAAATCCTATTTGAAAAAAATTCAATTTCAGATAAAATAATTGTAATTTAGCAAATTTTGTCATTCCTGCGGAGGCAGGAATGACAGAGTAGAGAATTTAAAATGCATTGTATTTCAATGAGTTGTAATTTTTTGTTAAACAACAGTAAAATAAGATAATAAAGAATTCCCTTGACGCATAGCGCAAGGCCCTAAAGAATTTTTAGGGGTGGGGCAGTAGCTCAGCTGGGAGAGCGGCACGTTCGCAACGTGTAGGTCGGCGGTTCGAATCCGCTCTGCTCCACCAGGGAGATTCTCCTTACGTTTTCTTTTCCAATCTGATGGACACGACATTGTAGCGGTCAGGACATTCAAGTTCTACCATCTCCTGGTCCCACCAGGGGTATTTCCCGCCAAACTGCAGGGTGTTGAGGTAAGGAAAGATATCGTGATAGAAGAAACCACAGAGTCCACCAGAGTCATAGCAATTCAGTTCGAACTTCTGCCCGACCTTATGATTGGTATGGCAGGTCCCTTTTACCCCTGTCACCGTTGCTAAGAACTTCATTCCAAGCACTTTTTCTTCTTCCATCTTTTCCCTCCGATGACGAATGGATTAAAATATTTATAATACAATCTCATGATGAATTCTATTCCTTTCTATGGGTCGTTACGAAAGCAGGGTCAATTCATGAATTACTCCTCCAAGGCGTGGAGATGGGGTTTACAAATTCCTAAAATTATTTTAAATGGTTTTTAAATTATTTTGAAAGGAACCGCACGATGAGAATTCGAAAACCTGGAAAGGTCCGAGACCGACTCTGGTTTTTGGGTCGGGAGGAGTCTGGAATCTATCTCTTAGAGGGAAAGGATGAAAGCCTTATCCTCAGCGGAGGAATGAGTTACATTGTGCCAGATCTCCTTGAGCAGTTTAAAGAGTTTAGGATTAACGAAAGGAAGATCAAAAAACTTCTAATCCTCCACTCTCACTTCGATCACGTGGGAATCGTTCCCTTCTTCAAACGGAGATACCCTGAGATGGAAGTCTATGCCTCAGAAAGGGCTTGGGAAATCTTAGGGATGGAGAAAGCGATCTCCACGATTAATGAATTCAGCAGGGGGGTTGCCAGAAAGATGAAAAAGGAGGAGGTCTACCAAACCTTCGATCTCGACTGGCGAGACGATGTGAGAGGAAAGGGGATTCGCGAAGGAGATCAGATAGACTTGGGGGATCTTAGGGTATCCATCCTTGAGATTCCAGGCCATTCCTCCTGTTGTATTGCCGCCTATCTCCCTGACTGGAAGGCCTTATTTCCGACCGACGGAGGAGGGATTCCCTTTGACCAGACGATCATCACTTCTGGAAATTCAAATTTCACCAAATACCAGGAAAGCCTTGAAAAACTTAAACCCTTAAAGGTAGAGATCTATGGCGCTGACCATTATGGATATGTGATCGGAGAGGAATCAAGAGGTTTCATCTCCGAAACGATCCAAAAGGCAAAGGCCTTTCGAGCCCTGCTGGAAGAGGCTTACCTTCAGACCAGAGATGTTGATCTGGCGGCTCAAAAGATGGTCGACTCTTTTTATCATGAAAACCCCTCCTACTTTCTTTCCAGAGAAATCTTTTTAGAGGTCCATCGCCAGATGATCCGGCACATTGCCAGCGTGATGGATGAAAAGGCTTCATGAGAAGGACCTCCAAGTTTAAGGGAATCCTTATTTCAGTAAATCTTGGAGGATACCCTTCTCTTTCTTTTGGGAAGGTTTTTTCTCCCCGGAGGTCTGTTTTTCGAAAAGTCTTTCTAACCCTCTTTTTAAACCTGGTCCAAGTTGTTTGACCAGGGCCTCCTCATCAAGATTGACCTTTGGATCGTCGAGCGTTCCCTTGATTTTAAGAGGAATGATCATCCATCCTTGTTCGTCTTCAAGAAACTTGACCGAGGCAAATCTTTTCCCCAGCCCTTTAGTGAGCCTGGGAGAAATCTTAAGTTCGGTGGGCAAATCCAGCCTCTTTTCAAAAGAGATCAGCCCCTTGGGTGAGAGTTTAAAAAGGGCTGACTGGAGGAAACCTTCCAGGTGGACCTTCTCTTCCCTTATATCAAAATGGAATAGCCCTTGATCAAAGCCAGGATTTTTTAGTTCCGGAATTCCCGTCAGCATCGAAATGGCATCAAAAATCTGAGACTTTTTGATCGCCCCTTTGCCAAGCTTGGTCTCTGCTTTTCCTCTCAAGGTCTTTTGAATGGCCATGACCTCTTCCCCTGCAAACTGAAGGGTTCCAAGTAGAGATCCCTCTGCGCTGAAAGAATCTCCTCCTGAGAATTGAAGCCCGAAGGGCTCAATTTTCATCACCCCATTTGCATACTGATAATTTATCCGGAGGTCCTTAAGGGTATAGTCCTGATATTTTGCCACATCGACAGCGATCTGACCTTGGGCCTTGAGTTTTTTTAAAGAATCGCTTTCTAATTTCTCAACCTTTCTTTCTTCCCCCTTCTTTTTTGGAGGACTCTTTTTTTTCGGTTCTCCCTCGGGTGGCTTCTTAGGGCTTAAGGCCGAAAGTTTTTTAAGATCAAGTGTCTTTGCATGAAGGTTGGCGAGGACATCTGGTTTGCTAAGATAATCTTTGACCGTTGCAAAGAGGTCGATGCGATCCTCTCCCATTTGGGTTTGAAGATTCGCCCGGAGGGTTTGGGGATCTACTTCAATCTCACCCAAAGCCTTTATCACCAGATCTTTTAAATCCACCTTCATTTCCTTCAGAAAGAGGCGACCCAATTCCAACTGAGGGGTACCTTCTTTGTTCACTGCTCCCTTAAATTCTGCATCGAAGATGACGGAGACATCAGGGATTTTCTTTTCTTCATCCCTCAAGTTAAAGCGTGCGTCTCGAATAAAAAACCCCTCCGCAACAATGGAGATCGGAAGCCCCTGACTTTTGGGAGAAGGGGGTCGTTGAGGTTCTTTAGGTCGTTTCTCTATAAGATCGCTGAAGTTATACTTCCCCCCTTTTTCTCTCAAGATCGTGATGGAGGGTGAAACTATCCTGATCTTATTCAGGACCAGTTGTTTTCTAAAGAGAGGAAGAAGGCGATAGGAGAGGATAAACTCTCTGATCTTAAGAAAATCTTGCTTCGCATCTTTCTCCTTGATGCTTAACTCTTTTGCGACAATCCCCTTAAAGAGGGAGACCTGAATCTCCTCCAGGGTGACTTTTCTGCCGGTCAAGGCTTCGGCTTTTGGAAGAAGGACCCTCTTCAGCCTGTCACTTGAGAGATAAGTCTTGATGAAAATATTTAATCCAATCGCCAGAATGATAAGGAGGCCAATGACGACAATGGATATCTTAAATCCTTTTTTCATCTTCTTTCTCCTTTGCCTAAAATGGGGCTAAATTCGATAGCCTCTTTTTTTATCCATTCTATCCCACCTCAAAAAGTCTTTTCAAGGAAATCTATTTTAGGTTATAAATTAATCGTCCGATGAATAAAGAATTAAGAGAAAAATATCTGGGTGCGATGGTGGGAAGTGCCCTTGGAGATGCAATAGGTGAACTGGCCTTCAGATATCGGGGTAAGAGCGATTTGCTTCCCATCATTGAGAGGATCGAAACCCTGTCCTATACCGATGACACCGCCATGGCCATCGGGCTTGCAGAATCGATTCTCCAGAAAAGGGGAATTGATCCCCAGCACCTCGGAGATACGTTTCGTCGGAATTTCTATCAGGAGCCCTGGAGGGGGTATGCCTCTGGCCCTCCCACCATCTTCTCCTTGGTCAAAAGCCTGGGTTTATCCTATGTGGAAGCCGCCCGAAGCCTTTTTGGTGGAGAGGGTTCTTTAGGAAATGGCGCCGCCATGAGGATCGTTCCTGTTGGCCTTTTCTTCCATGATTCGGAGAACCTCTATGAGATTGCCTGTGCCTCTGCTCAGGTCACCCATGCCCATCCTGTTGGAATGGATGGGGCAGCGGTCCAGGCTTGGGCGATCGCTCAGGTGGTGGAGATGGATCCTGAAAAGGAGTTTCCTTTGGAAAGTTTTATTCAGGGACTGATCTCATTTTCTCGAACCGAGGTCATTCGTTCCAAGATGGAACAGGTTGGAGAACTCATCAGAAGGGGAGTTGAGCCAACGATCACAGCCGATTGTCTCGGCAGATCCGTGGCGGTAGATGAATCCCTGCCTTTCGCCATCTACTCGTTTCTTCGCTACCCAAAATCCTTTGAAGACTGCCTCTTTTGCGCCACTTTAAATGGAGGAGACCGGGATACTCTCGGTGCAATGGCCTGCGCTATTTCTGGAGCATACCTGGGGATAGAAGCCATCCCTTCTTCATGGCGAATGAAACTTGAAAACCGCATCATTATCGAGAGGCTTGCTTCCTCACTGTTTGAAGGATTAGAGAGATGAAGATTGACTATTCCCAGATCGACCAGCCTTTCTTTCTGCAATTCATCTTTTATCCTCGTAGGGATTTTACTCCCTGTCCGGAGAATGCCTTTGACCTGATGGTGACGGTTGAAGACCCGATTTTAATCTCTTCTCGTTTTTATTTAGGCCACCCGCAGTGGCCCTGGATTATATTTTTTCACGGAAATGGGGAGGTGGTAAGCGACTATGATGGAATTGCTCCCTTTTATCATCGGATTGGTTTGAACCTGGTCGTTTCGGACTACCGGGGATATGGGTTAAGTCAGGGAAGTCCAACCCTGACCCATCTCGTTAGGGATTGTCACTTCATTTTTCATGGGGTAAAAGAAGAGCTTTCGAGAAGAAACCTCCAAGGAGACCTCTGGGTGATGGGGAGGTCCTTAGGAAGTATCTCGGCCATTGAATTGGCCTACCACCATCAAGATTCAATGAAGGGTCTGATTCTCGAAAGTGGATTTCCAAGTGTGGTGAGGCTCATGCATCATTTCGGGATGCCTGCCTTTGGAACGGATTTGAAGAAGATTGACCAGGGCTGTCTGGAGATGATTCGGGGGATAATGCTACCGACTTTAATCATTCATGGAGAAGAGGACCAACTCGTTCCTCTTGAAAATGCCAGAGACCTCTATCATCACGTGAAAGCCAAAGAGAAAGAACTTCTCATCATCCCAGGGGCAACCCATAACGACATCATGATGGTAGGCTTCCCAATCTATTTTGAGGCGATAAACCGGTTTGTCAAGAAGACTAAAGGAGATCTCTGAAAGAGATTCAATCTTCAGACGGAGGGAGGAAGACCGATGGAAGTAAAGGCGAATGGAATCCGGATCTATTATGAATTGAGTGGTAAAAAAGATTCTCCCTGGGTGGTTCTCAGCCACTCCCTTGCCTCAAGTCTGAAAATGTGGGAGCTCCAGATGGAGGCTCTGGAATCCCACTTTCAAGTTCTCCGATACGATATCCGAGGTCATGGAAGAAGCGAAGTGACAGAGGGACCCTATACCTTCGACCTTCTCGCAGAGGATGTGATGGGTTTATTGGATGCCCTTAGCATCGAAAAGGTGAACTGGGTGGGTCTCTCGATGGGTGGAATGATTGGACAATCCATCGCCTTGAATCATCCAAACCGACTCCAGAGCCTTGTCCTATGTGATACGATGGCCATCTTTCCTGAAGAATCTTTGCCCCTGTGGCAGGAAAGGATGGAATCCGTCAAGGCCAAAGGCATGCAAGCCCAACTGGAAGCCACCCTCGAACGTTGGTTCACGCCTTCCTTTCTTCGTCTCCGTCCCCCCATTCTTGAGGTGATCCGAAATGAATTTCTCTCCACCCCTGTTAAAGGTTATCTTGGCTGTGTTGAGGCAATCTGTAAACTCAATTTTTTGGACCGTCTCTCTGAAATCGAAATCCCCACTTTGATCATGGTTGGAGAAGACGACCCAGGGACACCGGTTTCAGCCTCTGAGGCCATGCATCAGAGAATACCTCACTCGAAACTGACCATTATTCCCTCTGCTCGGCATCTGTCCAATGTCGAGCAACCTAAGATTTTTAACACGAACCTGCTGAAGTTCTTACAGAGCCTGTGACCGATCATCCAAAGACCATTGTCACTGGGTTAATGTTCAAGTTTCGGTACACCGAGCTTATGGTTTATAAGGATATCCACCATAAAAGCCATGTGGTTTAGGATGAGGGCGAGGACTGTAAAATGGAGGGTGAGGCTTATAACCATAATGAGGGTGACCATAGCCATGAGGATGACCATAATAGCCAAAACCATATCCATAGCGATGGCCATAACCGTAACCCTCATACCAGATACAGCCCGAAAGCATCAGACCCACCAATAGAATGATCACCATAAGTAGGGTTCTTCTATTCATCATATAACCTCCTTTTCATTTTATTTATTTAGACGGCCTTCCCATCAATTTATTCTTTTTTTTTCTCAATTTGAGATTTGGAAAAGTTGCAACGAGTTGTTTTTTATGGATATTTAAGGGTGAGAGAAGTTTAAGGAAGATCCACTTAGGTTTGAAAGATCCCTTGTCCGGCTGGAGTAAGGATTTCGTAACCATCTCGGGTGACAACGACTGTGTTCTCAATTCCTACGGAACCCTCTCCAGGGAAGACAATCTTAGGCTCTACGGCAAAGGTCATTCCTTCCCTTAGTGGATAAGTGTGGCCTTGAGCCAGGAATGGGGGTTCATTCAATTCCAATCCGATGCCATGGGCAACAAAACGGGTTTGAATGCCTGAAGGTCCGAGGTAGCTGTCTTGATATCCCAGTTTTTTTGCCAACCGGAGTGATTTTAAAAAGATTTGTTCGCAGTCTGCTCCTGGTCTTGTCTCCTCAAGCACCAGATCGTGAATCTCTCTACAGGCTTTATAGGCATCGATAAACTTCTTCTTCATTTTGCCAATCGAAAACATCCGGGTTTCATCAACCTGATAACCATGATAGCAAGTTCCAAAATCAACCAGGATGGGTTCGTGGGCCTGCATGGTCCTGAAGCTTGCACCCACTGGGAAGGCAGGGGAAAGCCCAAGACCTCCCATGGGAGAATCGGATTGACTCACAATTCCTCCGCAAGGACCGCTTAGAATATGCCAGGTGTAAGCCTCGTAATTGAGGGATCTTACCCTGAGAATCCCTTCATGTCCGTACCTTTTTGCAGTAGCCTCCAAGAGGCCACCAAATTCGATCTCGGTCATTCCCTCTTTAAGCAATTCTCTGGCTTCTTCATAAACCTTCTTTCCTATCTCCCCTGCTTTTCTCATGAGGTCGATCTCGAAAGATGATTTGATCTTTCGGACTTCTCTCAGGATCTGAGAACAGTCCAGAAACTTGACTTTTGGAAAAAGTTCTTGATACTTGAAATAGTCCCTCACCGGAAGGACATCCATCTCCAATCCAATGATTTTAGGTAGTTCTCCGCAGTGACTTTTTATCAATGAAGGAAGTTCCCGGATTGAGTTGAGTGGGAGGACTGTCTCCAACGGTGATTCAACCTTCGCCCTCTCCAACTCCCTTCTGATCATGAGAAGAGGTTCTCCCTCTAAGGGAAGAAAGAGAATTCCATCTTGTGTCGTTCCAGTCAGATAATAGAAATCCATCTTTTGGACCACCAGGAATGCCTCGACTCCTTGCCTTCGCATAAGGATTCGCACCTTTCTCAATCTCTCCTTTATTTCTTTAATGGGGATGTATCGAAAACCTAAGGATTGGCTGAGGGATCTCAACTCCCTTCTTACCCACTCATTATGATTCATCGTGTCTCCTTTCCTTCTTGAATGGATGGCCTTATTATAACCGATTTCAAAAAATTGAACGTCCTCCCTCACGGATCAATAGGGAATTCTCTGTCGGGTCTTAAATCTCTTTACCCTTCGATGAGGGGTTACTCTTGAACGAATAAAAGACTTGATCTCAAAATGGTTATCGTATTAAATAATAAAATGGGTCAATGAAACATCAGGAAAGGGTTTAACTGGTAAAAAGGAAGGAGGTTTGTGATGACTGCAAAATTGATGGAGTATTTTAATAAAACACCAAGGCTCGGTACCCTTAGTACTTCGAGTAAAGATGGAAAGGTCAATGTGGGCTACTTTGGTTCTCCTCGAATGGTAGACGAAAAGACCGTTATGATGGGAATTGGAAAGAATCGCACCTTTGCCAATCTTCAGGAGAACCCCCATGCGGTCTTCATGATCATGGAGCCCGGCAAAACGATCTCTGAATGGAAAGGCGTGAGGGTCTATTTAAAGATGACGCAATGCGAGACCTCGGGTGAAAGGTTTGAGCAGATCAAATCCCTTATTGCTAAGGCAGCAGGAGAGTCAGCTGCCAAGATCATCTATGCTGCAGTGACCTTTGAAATCACCGAGATCAGACCCTTCGCAGATTTCGGGCAGGGCTGGGAGAAATCAATCTAAAAATTCTGTAGAGGAAGGATGAAAACCGGAGTCTTCTTCCATTCCGAATTTGCCAATGGGGATTGGCCGATTATCGGGAATAAGTACAGAAATTTCCCAAAGGTGATAGGACCCTTTCTTTCTCTTCAAGGGGTAAGGCTTTATGAATCGAAGCCTGTCCCAGAGTCCTTACTTCTAAAGATTCATACGGAGGCACACTTAAGAGAGGTAAAAAGGACCTGGTATTATAAAGGGGCCTCCCTAATTCTTCATCCGCTTAACCCAAGAGGTGATCGAGGTGGCTAAAGAGGTCTGTGAGGGGCGTTATCTTATCATCACTCACGGAGGTTACCTTTCTGAAGTGGCGGAATATATCTTCCCCCGGATTCTTGAGATCCTCATAAAGGCTTGACGTTTTTTCAATGAAAAAAGACCTCTTTCTCTCCTATGAGCATTCTCGGAAGTGTGATCTGTTCGTGGTGGTGGGATCAAGTCTGGTCGTCACCCCCGCCGCCGACATGCCTAAAGAAGCCCTCCTCCATGGAGCAACCTTAGTCATTCTCAATCAGGGCGAAACACCCTTTGACCGCTATGCCCATCTTCGTTTCTTCGAGAAGATCGGCGATGTCCTTCCCAAGGCGGTCAGTCGACTTAAGATATTGATGGGGTTGGAATAGAGGGAGAAGAAAGTGGAATCAGATTCTTGAAGAGCTCTACTTCCTCAATAATACCCATAATCCACCTTCAGAGATCCATTCAACCTTTCCCTCAAAATAACTCTTCTCAATCTCCTCCCTTATTTTCTCTTGGCTTATCACAACTTTACCAATTCGAAGGTTGAGATCCTTTGACCTCTCACCGATTCTCTTCCTCACTTCTTCGGGTGTCCTTCTTCCAAAACCTCCTCCAATAAAAGCCATTCCATTCCTCTTTAGAACCCGATTGATGGCCTTATAGTCGACTTCAAACAGGGAGGGGAAAAAGAAGGCACCTCGAAAGATGAGGAGGTCAATTGTCAGCCTTTCAATGGCTTGAAGGGAAGGGTCTGTCTCAATGATTTGGACTTTATCGAGTGCTCCTTGACTTTTGGCCTCTTCATGAAAAAACTGACCCATTCCAAAAGGAAAGGTTCCAATCGTAAAGGAGTTTCCAACTCCCTTTTTTATGAGATAAAAAATCACACCGCAGAAAGGTCCCATTTCCAGTACCTCTCCATCCCTCCGACCATAGAGGTCAGAAATCTCCTCAGCCAGATAGGGATAGACCGGTTGCCAGAGCTGATCGATCTCCTGGATGAGATTTAAATCGACTGAAATTTTTGATAATCCCTTCACCAATTCTTTACTCCGGCATTCTCAAAACAGCGGCTCCCTGAATCCTTCCTTGCTTTAAAAGGTTCAATACCTGATTGGCCTCTTCTAACTTAAACTCGCAAACTTCTGGGATAATGGGAATAGACTCAGCAAGGGGAAGGAAGGCTTCCACATCTCTTCTTGTAATGTTAGCTACACTCTTTATCTCCTTCTCATCCCAGAGGTGCTGGGCATAGTCGAGGGGAGGAATGGGAGTTCTCTTCCGAATCACGGCCAGGACCAGTCTTCCCCCTTTCTCCAAGGCGTTTAAGGCATGGGGCACAGTCTCCCCTACAGGGGTAAAGTCAATGGCACAGTTCAATCTTCTGGGAGGCTCCTGATCAGGCCTTCCGGTCCATGAGGCCCCTAAGTTTTTGGCAAGGAGTCGATGCTCCTCACTTCTTGTGAAGACAAAAACCTCACAGCCCCAGTACCGTGCAACCTGAATGACAATATGGGCGGAAGCCCCAAATCCAAAGAGTCCAAGTGTCTGACCCTTCTTAATACCCGAGAGAATCAAATCCCGATATCCAATGGCACCCGCGCAAAGAAGGGGTGCCGCTTCAGAGTCTGAAAACCTCTCAGGGATGGGGTAGGCAAAATCTTCAGAAACCACGGTATATTGGGAGTATCCCCCATGGGCATGACATCCGGTTGCCTGAAAATCCAGGCACAAATTTTCATTTCCATCCTGACAGAAACGGCACCTGCGGCAAGCCGAATGAATCCACGCAATTCCTACTCGATCTCCTGGTCTGAACCTTTTCACCTCGGACCCGATGGCCTCCACCCTTCCCACCACCTCATGGCCAGGGATGATGGGAAGATTTGGCTGGAGCCTTCCCTCAATCTCGTCGAGCTCCGTATGGCAAACCCCACAGACTGAAACCTTGACCAAAACCTCTCTCTCCTTTGGTTGAGGGATAGGGAGATCCTCCATCTCAAGGGGTTGGTTCTCAATGGTAGTAATTTCCCTGAGCACCATGGCTTTCATCTTCAACTCTCCTTACCATAGGGGCACCCCAACAATGCGGGGGATCAATGTCTGCCCAAAATAGTGATTCTCCATCGGCATATTTCTATTATCCCCTACCACATAAACGGAGTCTTTTTCAACCTTTCGAGCAGGCAACTCCCAGTCACAGGGATATCGGAGGTAAGGTTCCTCCAATTCCTTGCCATTAATGAGAAGTTTCCCTTGACGAAAGGCGACCTCCTCTCCTTCCAGGGCTACCACCCGCTTGAGAAGCATCATTTTTTGACCGGCTAAGCGAATGAAGACCACATCATATCGTTTCGGTTTAGAGAAGAGATAGCGGGGCCTCCAGCAGAAATTGATGCCTCCGTTGTGATAGGTCGGTTCCATACTAATTCCTTTAATCCGAATGGGAATACAGAGATAACCAAAAAAGAGATAGGCAAGAAGCGAAACCACCAAAACCCTGATCAGAAACTTCGGGGTCAGAGTGGGGAAAAAGAATTGCCGAATCCTTTGACTCATCTTGATGAACGAAGTGGGATGGGATTACCCTATAGCCTTTAAGGCGTTCTGGAGATGAAGATTGGTTTTGGAGAGGCTTCCAATCGCCTTTTCGATTTCTCCCTTAACTAATATTAGCCCTAATTCTTCCGCCTTCTGGGCCCACTTTCGATATTCATCCCTGTGGCTCTCATTATGTTCAATCCAGTGTTGGAGGAGAATTGCCAACCTCTTTTTATCCTCCATGTCCTTTCTCCTTATTGATTTATTATCAATTTTAACCTATACTTCCACTGACTTAAAAGGGTCTTTAAGAGTTTTTTAAAGAAAGGAGTCGATCATGACAACCCATCGAGGAGTGGCCTTGATCACTGGCGCAAGTAGTGGCATAGGAAGGAGCACGGCTCAAGGCCTCGCCCAGGAAGGATTTAAGGTGTTGGCCTTGGCCAGAAGGGAAGAGCGTCTCTCCGAACTTGCCTCTCAATTTAAAAGTATCATTCCTAAAAAGGTGGATCTTTTAGATTCAGGGAGCCTGGACCACTTCTGTGAAGAGATTTCGAATCTCTCTGAACCCATCTCTGTTTTAGTGAACAATGCTGGGTTCAGCATTCGTGGAGCCCTTGAGGACATGCCTCTCTCTTCCATCCGCCAACTTTTTGAAGTCAACCTGTTTTCTCTCATCAGGTTGACTCAGGCGTGTCTGCCTGGGATGCGTCGAATGAGAAAGGGAACGATCATCAACATCAGTTCGATTGTAGGGAAGTTTACCTTTCCACTCAGTGGAGTCTATTCCTCCAGTAAACATGCCGTAGAGGCGATCAGTGATGCCTTGCGCCTGGAGGTTCGACCATTTGGGATACGGGTGGTGACCATCCGACCTGGGGTGATTGCAACGGAATTTAATGAGACTGCCAACCGATTAACGGGTGACCTCCTATCAAGAACTCACCCTGATTATCAACCGGTTTATAAGGCGTTTGGAGAAGGAATGGCCAAGTTATTTTCGAATGTCTCCATCCCCGGGCCAGAGACCGTTTCCAAAATCATCTTAGAGGTTGTCTTCTCGGATTCTCCTCAACCGGTTTACTGCGTCGGCCCTTTTACCGATCAGATCTTATCTCTGAGATATCAAAAAACGGACGAGGAGTTTGACCTCCTGATGAGCGAGATATCCGGGCTCAAAGGGCTTAAGGTTTAACGACCATTTGGATAACTATTTTAATCTAAAGGAAGGAACTATGCTGAAGTCGTACCAAATAGCACCCTGGCATACGATGGATCCTCAACATATCCTCAGGGAACTCGATACAGATCCTCATCAAGGCTTAAGCGAGGATGAGGCCCAAAGGCGACTTGAAAGATATGGATATAATGAACTGAGGAAAGATGAGAAGGTCTCTCCGTTTACCCTTTTTATCAATCAGTTCAAGAATATCCTTATCATCATTCTCCTCATTGCCATTGGGCTATCCGCACTTGTCGGTGAGGTCATGGACGCAGCAATTATTGCGGTCATTGTGGTCTTCTGTGCGGTGCTTGGTTTTATTCAGGAATATCGTGCGGAGAGAGCCCTGGAGGCGTTAAAGAAGATGCTCACCCCTACGGTTACTGTGCTGAGGGGAGGGGAGGAGAAGGAGATTTTCTCCAGAGAACTTGTTCCCGGTGATATTTTAATTCTTGAAGCAGGGGATAGGATTCCAGCGGATGCGAGACTGATCGAGACCCATTCCTTACGGTGTGATGAGGCCCCCCTTACCGGAGAATCGGTTCCTGTCGGTAAGGAGGTAAAATCTTTACCGGCAGAGGTGCGGGTCAGCGATCGAAAAAATATGGTCTTCACCGGGAGCACAGTCACTTTTGGTCGAGGGAAGGCCGTCGTCACTTCAACAGGAATGGAGACAGAGTTTGGGAGGATTGCTCAGGAAGTCACAACGGTTAAGGAAGAGAAAACCCCTCTGGAAAAGAGGACAGAGGAGATTGGCAAATGGCTTGGAATCATTGGCCTCAGTATCTGTTTCATGGTGGCTACGATCAGCATCGTGAGAGAAGGATTAGGGGGAAAGATTGATCTGCCATTTGTTGTGACGGTGGTCATGTTTGCCATTGCCCTGGCTGTGGCTGCGGTTCCTGAAGCCCTCGCAGCCATTGTTACAGGGGCGCTTGCCATCGGGATGCGCCAGATGGCTAAAAAGAATGCCCTCATCAGGAAAATGCCGGCAGTGGAGACCTTAGGATGTACTACCGTGATCTGCTCGGATAAGACCGGGACCCTTACCAAAGGCGAGATGACGGTCAGGAAGATATATACAGAGGGTAAAACCATAGAGGTCACAGGAGCTGGTTATGAGCCCAAAGGAGAGTTTAAAGGGTCTGATATAGAGATTAAGAAAATTGATTCTCTCAAATTGCTTCTCCAGGGAGGAATCCTATGTAACGATGCCCTTCTGGAGGAGAGAGAAGGTAAATGGAGCATTAAGGGGGATCCCACCGAAGGAGCCCTTGTGGTGGCAGGAGTAAAGGGAGGATTTCACGCAACAGAGTTGAGACTTAAGAACCCAAGGATTGAGGAGATTCCCTTCAGTTCTGAAAGGAAAAGGATGACGACCGTCCATCAAATGGCTGATCGGAGGAGAATTGCTTTTATGAAAGGGGCCCCTGAGGTAGTCTTGGAAAGATGTTCTCATATCTTAGAAGAGGGGGAGATCAGGGAACTCAAGGAGACAGAGAAAGAACTTATATTGAAAAAAAATGAAGAGATGGCCCAAGAGGCATTACGGGTTTTGGGATTTGCCTATCGGGACTGCCCTGAAACGATTGGATGTTCAGAAGAGCATCTTGAACGGGATATGGTTTTCTTAGGTCTTGCTGGAATGATGGACCCACCGCGAGAGGAGGCGATTGAGGCCACAAAGGTATGTAAACAAGTAGGGATCAAACCTATCATGATCACAGGAGACCATAAACTGACTGCTGTGGCTATTGCCAGGGAGGTAGGCTTTTATCAGGAGGGCGATCTGGTTTTAAGTGGAGAGGAATTGGAAAAGATATCGGATGAAGAATTTGAGAAGATTGTAGACAAAGTCACGGTCTATGCCAGAGTTTCGCCAACTGACAAACTCAAGATTGTAAAGGCATGGAAGGCAAGAGGAGAAGTGGTCGCCATGACAGGGGATGGGGTCAATGATGCTCCTGCCTTAAAACATGCCGATATTGGGGTAGCCATGGGCATCACAGGGACAGAAGTCACCAAAGAGGCGGCCGATATGGTTCTCACGGATGATAACTTTGCGACCATCGTCACCGCCATCGAACGTGGCCGCTGGATTTATGACAATATCAAGAAATATCTGGCTTACCTTCTTCAATGTAACATCACCGAGGTGGTGGTGATTGGAGGGGTCGTCCTCATCATGGGCCCGGAATTCTTGCCCCTTCTTCCTGCGGCCATTCTTTACATGAATCTGGCTACCGACGGATTACCTGCATTGGCTCTCGGGGTCTCTCCTCCCGAGCCAGACCTTATGGAACGACCTCCAAGGGATCCGAAGGAGAGTGTTTTCGGATGGGATGTGAAATCTTTTATTCTGCGTGCGGTATTAATTGAATGTCCCTTCTTCTATATTCTTTTCTTCCACGAATTGGGTGATCTCACGCATGCCAGGACTAAAATATTCTTCCTCTTTATTGTGATCGAGCTGCTCGTCGCCCTGAACTGCCGTTCGCTCATTTATAGCATCTTCAAGGCACCTCCTCACAAATGGCTGATCATTGCTCTCGTCTGGGAGATTGGATTAATTACGGCACTCCTCCAGATTCCATCGGTCCGTGATGCATTTGGCATAATGAAACCTTCTTTAGCTGATATGGTCCTGATCCTTTCTTTTGGCCTGTTCGTCTTTGCGATTATTGAAGTGACAAAAGTGATCCTGAGGAAAAAGGTGGCTGTAGGAAGAAGGGTTTCGGTTTAATCGTCCTGTTGTGTTTTGAACCAAAGCCCTCTCTTTTTAATCCTTCCGAGAGGCCTTTTTATTCTCTTGTGAAAACCGGAGAAATTTTTTAAGATAATCTATTGAAGAACAAATCTAAAATCCCCTCTCCCTTTTGGGAGAGGGGAAGGGTGAGGGAGTGGGAGGTTTTATGGAAAAGCCTTTGGTTGGAATATTAATGGGGAGTGAGAGCGACCTACCGATTATGGAAAAAGCAGGAGAAGTATTGAAGGAGATGGGCGTCTCCTTTGAAATGGATATCAGTTCCGCTCATCGTCTGCCTGAAAAAACGGCGGAGTATGCCAGGACAGCAAGGGAACGGGGCCTTGAGGTCTTGATTGCTGGGGCTGGGATGGCCGCACACCTTGCTGGAGTGCTGGCAGCCCATACGACCCTGCCCGTCATCGGTGTTCCGATCCGATCCGGGGCTCTCGAAGGAGTGGACGCGCTCTATTCTACCGTGCAGATGCCTCCGGGCATTCCTGTGGCAACGGTCGGAATCGATGGAGCGAGGAATGCTGCCTATCTGGCTTGTGAAATCCTTTCGATTAAATATCCGGAGATTGCCAAAAAACTTGACGCCTTTAGAGAAAGGATGAAAAGAGATCTGGAAGAAAAATCGAAAGTCCTCAAAAAATCGAAATGACGAAGGAAGAAGCCATCTATCAGGCTGCAGAAATCCTCCGGAAAGGAGGCATTGTTGCCTTTCCAACAGAGACCGTTTATGGGCTGGGGGCGGATGCCTTTAATCCCCTGGCTGTCGCCCGGGTCTTTGAAGTTAAGGGAAGACCTTACTTTGACCCTTTGATCGTTCATGTAGCGGGCTTGAAGGATCTAAGCAAATTGGCCGTGGAGATCCCGGTCCAAGCCAAAAAATTGATAGAAAGCTTCTGGCCCGGGCCTCTGACCGTTGTTCTCTTAAAGAAGGAAGATGTACCTGAGATTGTTACTGCTGGTCTTTCAACCGTGGCCATTCGAATGCCCAGACACCCCATGACCTTACGGTTGATCGAACTTGCAGGCTCACCTATTGTAGGCCCCAGTGCCAATCCCTTTGGCTATTTGAGTCCCACAAGAGCAGAGCACGTTCGGGAGCAACTGGGTGATCGGATCGACTTTGTTCTGGACGGAGGACCCTGTGAGGTAGGGATTGAGTCTACCATTCTCTCCTTTTCTGAAGAGAAACCTAAACTGTTAAGACCGGGTGGGATTCCACTTGAAGAGATCGAATCGATAATCGGAAAGGTAGAATTCAATTCAACCAATTCGGAGAGGCCCTTAGCCCCTGGAATGCTTCCAAGGCACTATGCCCCTCAAACCCCCATTTTACTTGAATGGGATGAGGGTAAGGAGGAACTCAGAGAAAAGAAGATAGGGCTTCTCGCCTTTAAGGAACCTAAGACGTCTTCAATTTTTTCCCATATTGAGGTCCTTTCGAGGAATGGGGATTTGAAAGAGGCAGCCACCAATCTTTTTTCAGCGATCCGTCGATTGGATCAATTAGGTCTGGATCTGATCCTGGCGGAGCCTGTTCCTGAAATAGGCCTGGGACGAGCGATCATGGACCGCCTGCGCCGGGCCAGTTCATTGGGGAGGCAGGGCTAATGAAAAAATTAGTTTTGCTTTCTTTTTTATTGCTTTCACTCTCCACTCTCCATGTTCCACATTCTCAGGGGCTCCCTGCTGAGGATGTTCAACTGGTCACCGATGCCCAGTATTTTCAAGTGGCCAGGAAAATGATCCAGGAGGCAAAGTCATCCATTCGGGTGATGATGTTTGAGATGGGATATTATGAGAAATATCCCAATACCCCTTCCAACCTCCTCATCCAGGAACTTATCAATGCAAGGAAGCGAGGAGTAACGATCGAAGTGATCTTAGAGGTGAAGGAAGGAAAGGACCGAACCACCGAAAGAAATCTGGTGACTGGTAAGATCCTGTCAAAAGAGGGAGTGGAAGTCATTTATGACCCCTTCTTTAAGACCACCCATGCTAAATTCCTGATGGTGGATGAACAACTCATCCTCTTAGGGAGCACCAACTGGACCTATTATGCCCTGACCAATAATAATGAAGTCTCTGTATGGATTCGTTCGAAAGCCTTGGCCAAAGAGTTGCTCGATTACTTCAACCGAGTCAAAGCCACCGGTAGGAAACAATAGTTTTTGGGTTAAGGTTAAGAGAGGCCGGTTGGGTTTAAGATAATTTATGCTCATCGATTCTCATGCCCATCTGGAGATGCCTGAGTTTAGAAAGGACCTAAAGGAAGTCCTCCAGAGGGCAAAGGCCTCAGGAGTGGAATATATCTTCACCGTTGGGACTGGAAAAAAGGATTGGAGGGCCACCCTTGAAATTGCTGAATCCAATTCCATGGTCTATGCCCTCTTAGGAGTCCATCCCCATCATGCGAAGGAAATCGATGAGCAGACCTATCCCATCCTGAAACAACTCTGTCAGAATAGGAAGGTAAAGGCTTTGGGCGAGATTGGGTTAGATTTCTTTAGAAACCTTTCTCCGCAAGAAATTCAATTGAGAAGATTTCGGGAACAGATTGAGTTGGCCAAAGAGTTGAATCTTCCCATTGTGATCCATGATCGGGACGCCCATCAAGAAACATTGGAAGTTTTGAGGTCCCAAAAGGCAGAACAGTGTGGAGGTATCGTTCACTGTTTCTCAGGAGACTATGATATGGCAAAGACCTGTCTCGATATGGGTTTTTATATTTCGATTCCTGGAAATATCACTTTTAAGAATGCGGAGAGGTTAAGGGAGGTGGTCAGCAGACTCCCTCTCGATTCCCTCCTGATTGAGACCGACGCCCCATTCTTGACACCCGAACCCTTTCGGGGAAAACGGAATGAACCAAGTTATGTCCGGTATACGGCAGAAAAGATCGCCGAGATCAAAAAGGTTGCTTTTGGAAAAGTGGCCGAGGCGACAACCGAAAACGCACTGCGGGTGTTTAGGTTGAATAAAATGTAGGGGCAATTCATGAATTGCCCCTACAGGGATGAAAGAAATTTATGGGGTGACTCTCTAAGGCCCCCATAGAGAGGGTTCCGTGAAACCCGCGACCATAATTGTTGATATGTTGAAAGATACCCTTGAGGAGTTTCTAACGATATGAATGTGTGCGGAGAACATTTGATCCAACAGCTTCGGAACATTCTCTCTTCAAGAAGGCGGAAGGTCATTAACCATCTTCCTTTTTCCCATGCAGCGGTCTTGGTCCCTCTCTTTCAAAAAGATGGGGAGTGTCACCTCCTCTTCACGAAGCGATCCCATCAGGTGAAGTATCATAAAGGCGAGATCTCCTTTCCCGGAGGGGTGGTGGATGAAGAGGATCGAGAGTTGGTCCATACCGCCCTTCGAGAGGCCTATGAGGAGATTGGCCTTCAGGAGAAGGATGTCCAAATTATCGGGATGCTTGATGATATTGTTACGGTCACAGAGTTCATCGTCACCCCTATTGTGGGCTTCTTCCCCTATCCCTACCTTTTTCGAGTCAGCCCGGTTGAGATTGCCGAGTTAATCGAGGTCCCCATCCCCCTTTTACTTAAGAGAGATTCCTTCAGTGAGCGAGAGATTTTTCGGATGGGGCGAAAGGAATGGGTCTATGCCTATCAATATGGGGATCATATCATCTGGGGGGCGACTGCCCGGATCCTCAAACAATTTTTGGACCTCATTCGTTCTCCCGAGATTGGCTGATGAAAGAAATGGATCGGATCCAGAGGGAAAGGATAAGGAGGCTCAATCGGAAAGAGATCCAGAAAGGGAAATATCTTCTCTACTGGATGCAGGCCTCGCAGAGGACCGAATATAATCACGCCTTAGAATATGCCATCCTTAAAGCCAACGAACTCCGCCAACCAGTGGTCGTCTTTTTCGGAATCACCGACCGATTTCCGGAAGCCAATGAAAGGCACTACTTTTTCATGCTTGAGGGATTGAAGGAAGTGAAGGAATCTCTCCAGAGGAGAGGAATCCAGATGGTCCTCCTGCACCAATCCCCCGAAATCGGCGTCCTTTCCTTGGCGAAGAGAGCCTCTTTGGTCGTGGTGGACCAGGGGTACTTGAAGATTCAGAGGGCCTGGAGAGATTATGCCTCCAAAAGGATGGACTGTCCGTTGATTCAAGTGGAGACCGATGTGATCGTCCCTGTCGAGGAAACATCGAACAAGGAGGAATATGCAGCAGCGACCATCAGACCAAAGATCAAGAGCAAATTGGAAGCCTTCTTGGTTCCATTGAAAGAACATGAACCTCTTTATAACTCCCTCTCCCTCGAGTTTGACTCTTTCGTTCTCGAGGATGTCAATAGGGCTATCTCCAAGCTTCGCATCGACCGAAGCGTAAAGAGAGTGAAGACCTTCCATGGTGGAACAAAGGAGGCAAAAGCCCATCTTGAAGTCTTCCTCGAAAGCAAATTGGATCGCTTCCCTGAACTGAGAAATGACCCAACGGTTGATTCTCTTTCCCACATGAGTCCCTATCTCCATTTCGGCCAAATCTCTCCTCTCTACATTGCCCTAAGGGTTTTGGCAACACGGAGCCCAGGGGCGGATGCATTCCTCGAAGAGCTCATCGTCCGGAGAGAGCTGAGCATGAACTTTGTTTCCTACAACGTGAACTACGATTCCTTTGAGGCTATCCCTGGATGGGCAAAAAAGACATTGAGGAGACATAAAAAAGACAGACGGCCCTATCTCTACGGCCTTCGAGAACTCGAGATGGGGAAAACGCACGACCCCTACTGGAACGCAGCTCAAAAGGAGATGGTCGCAACGGGGAAGATGCACGGGTACATGCGAATGTACTGGGGAAAGAAGATCTTAGAGTGGAGCAAAACCCCTGAGGAAGCTTATCGCACCGCGCTTTACCTGAACAACAAATATGAACTGGATGGAAGGGATCCCAATGGATTTGCCGGGGTGGCCTGGTGTTTTGGAAAACATGACCGACCCTGGGGAGAGCGGCCCATCTTTGGGAATGTGAGATATATGAATGAGAAGGGGTTGAAAAGAAAATTTGATGTGGATCGATACGTGAAAATCGTAGACTCTTTTTTTGCCACTTGGACCATCTCTACCTAAAGGGGAACTCTCATAACTTCCCTAACCTTCTCTTATCTTGGGGGTTTTAGATTCTTGCATCTGTATAGGATGGGGAGAGGCGGTATCTCCTCCTGTCCTCCCCTTAAGATAAGGGGAGGACAGGAGGGGTTAGGAGAAATGGGGTCAAATCTTTATTCTTGAGTTTTCAGCAATGCCCCCTCACCCTTTCGATCCTCATTGATAGATGTCGGTCCTTCTGTCTAAAACCCAAAAATATGAAGGGTCAGGTTTTGTAATCATCCATTTGACCTTATCCTCTCTTCACCCGTTTTATTGCCCGACTTATAGTAGCATAATCCTCAGGACTCTTTATTAAACCCACCCTGAATGGGTTTAAGACTACAGAACGACAGAGAGACAATAGGTGATTCTCCTTTTCCACAAGGATCGCCTTATATCTCCTTTGAAAAAGATTATAATGATTCCCTATGAAAATAGCCTGGCTGGCATTGCCTCTGGAGGTGACATGATAGAGAGCTCCTGGAAATTCAATCCATAGAGGTCTCGCCATGGGAAAGCCCTACCAAATAAGATATATCATTGCAAGACCTGATGTTGTTCGCGTGTTCAAACAAACTCTCTCTTTGTCAGCCCTATGGGTAACCCTGCTAAGACGAGCAGGGCCGTATTGAAGGCAGCATTGAAATACACCTTGTAGAGTAGGAAGAGTGATGTATCGAGAACAAACCAAATCAGCAATCCTAAAGCCAAACCATTCCACGACCAACGCTCTTTTTTCTTGAAAGGGTAGCGAGCAACATAGGTCAGGACAGTTCCCCAACCCGCGATGGTTGCTCCCCAGACGCCATAGATCCATTGCTGAAATCGTCTTGCGGCATCGTCGACAGCATTCGTCCCCCAGAACGCGGGGTTAATCTGGCGATTGAACGACTCAAAAAGAGGTGTTCCATTGAAAAATACCATACATATGCCGAAAACAGAAACCGCGATGCCAAGCCCAATCAACCCTCTTTGCCAGAACAAGAAACTCGACATTGCATGTCTCCTTTGAAATACTGAAGCGTCACCCTATCCAACCAGTGATTGATGCCAACGTTGAGCAGGCTAATGATCTAAATCAGCGGGGGCTGTAAGCCATCCCTGCCTCTGGCAGGCAGGCGCTGGAGTGGTTTGTTATCTGATTATTTCCTTATAAAACTGATTCCAAGTGCCGTTGAGATTTTCTTCAGTTTTTTATCAAGCGTCCAGATTAGAACTTCACTCAAAAGAGCCGAAGCAAGCAAGTGCATATCTACGTAACCTAATCCCTTTCCCATAAGCTGATAGTTCTCTATGAACCGCATAACTTCTTCATGTTCTGCCGATGTTGCCATGGGGAGTGCTTGCAAAAGTGAGAGTATTTCGTATCTATTCTTAATATTTCCACAGGCTATTTCACCTATAATAAACGGATGAGAGACAACATCACCATCATTCAACAATCTCTCAAGACCAATGTCTCCTTTTCTAAGGTGCATTACCCATACCGAGGTGTCAACAAGCACCATTTTATGTCCTTCTGCGTGGAATCTTGGTCAATTCTTTTTCGGTTCCACCCAATTTGGCAAGCCTCTTACTGCTTTCTCGTGCAATTAGAGCCTCCAAACCATGCTTAACCAGGGTTGTTTTTTCTTTAATACCAGTCAATTCTGATGCCTTCTTAAGCAATTCATCTTCTATATTTAATGTCGTCCTCATAGCCTTCCTTCCTTTAAAATGCATTTTTCATGCATATTAATATGCACCTTTAATCCGTCTTTGTCAATAGAGATATTTAAGTTAGTCTTTTCAGATAACGACAAAAGTCAGCGGTGGCTGTAAGCCATCCGCTGGAGTGACTTGTTAGGCGTGTCTTCTATATTTGATGTTTCTTTGTCTCTTTTGGTCTTGTCCGAGCTTTCACCTCGGTAGCCTCACTGCCTCAGATAAGACCCGACCTTACGCTCCTCAAGCTGACAATAATGTAGCAAGTTTTTGCAACACTTCAACCACTGTCCTACGCGGCAAGCTACATATCAATTCCGCGCCTCTGGCACGCCAATCCAAATTCTTAACTTGATCAGCCAAGATTGCTCCGGTGATGGATAACCCTGGAGGGACGAGAACCTCGAAGGGATAACCTTTGATTTGATTCGTTAGCGGACAAAGAATAGCAAGCCCTACTTTGCCATTATAAGTGGCAGGAGAAAGCACCAGGGCAGGCCGCCGTCCGGCCTGCTCGTGCCCTGCTTGGGGATTTAAGGTAATCCAAATAACATCACCTCGTTGAGGAATATAGCGCCTTGAGTCTACCACACCTCACCTCCCATCGCCGGGCCAGTATCAACCTCATGGTGAAGATTTTCTTCGGTCACCCGGGCTAAGAGTTGCCTGAGGGTGAATTTTGGTTTTTCAGAAGGAACTACAACAAGTTTCCCCTCCTTTACCGACATCTCAACCGATGAATTCGAATCAAGTCCCACTTCAGCCGCAAACGACTTTGGAATACGTAAAGCAAGGCTGTTGCCCCATTTCTGCACACGTGTCTTCATATAGTTACCCTCATAAAATATGTATCTACAAAAAAGATACAACAACCTTGGCTATATGTCAAGGAAGGCCGTGGCAAATGGATACGTTCCCGAAGCGCGCAGCACTGAAGGAACGCAAAAATCAGCGGGGGCTGTAAGCCATCCCTACCTCCGGCAGGCAGGCGCTGGAGTGATTTGTTAGGCAGTCTTTTGAGTGATCAAGTCTTTTTCAAATTCAAGTGAATAAGATAATATCGTTTTTAAATCTATTTTTTTTGAGGCATCCAGAATTTCTATGCCAACTATTTTGTCTTCAGAAGTTGTATCTAAATTAACCCCTTCTGAAATTTCTATAACCCCCTCTGGAGCCTCATCTCCCAGCTTTAAATACAAGGCATCCACTTCATTATCATAGTAAACTTTCATCTTTTTCTTCCTTTCTTCAAAGGATAATGTGTTATTACAGTTATAATATCATCTTCCACAGAAACAACAACCTTTAAGGGATAATTAAAGCCTTCAACATTTTCTATAATCTCTTGATTACCTCGAATCAATTCTTTTCCTTCCAGAATCTTTCTGACCGTTTCTTCTGAAATCTTATATAATTCTCCTCTTCTTTTTGCATGGCGAGAGAACTTTATCTCCACAAAGCAACCTTTCCTTATAATATCTTCTGCCTAAGATTATGCACTGTAGCACCAATGATTATTCTAAAACAAACCATTCCTTTCAACCACTACTTGAACAAATCGTTGTGCCTCTCTATGTGGGGCATTTCCCAGTGTTGTCGCATAGTTTACAGACTTTGCCTTGACATTCAATGCATGCTCCGCGCCGGGCACCTTGGACATCCTCCATTGCCACCAAAAGCAGTGCGGTACTTGGTTAAGTCCTCTCGTCCCATGTTACTTCTTCCTTCATAGTATGTGCCTAACAATTATTGAATTGCAATAATTATTTTTTTCGATTTTATATTTCTTAATTGGTTATGTCAAGTTATTTTTAAGGCCTTTTTGTGTTTAAATAAGGGGAAAAAACTAAATTATCTTCCTAAATTTCAATTAGTTGGAAATTTTGTTTTGAATAAAAAGATACTTGTGAAATTTAAGAATTTATTTAAATTATT